>Ga0209530_1000056_pt1 | contig 94697 bp, 89 predicted proteins | sample BlaSpr_A8_Ref_O1_FD_187987 | JGI IMG/M metagenome (GOLD analysis project Ga0209530, IMG submission 187987) | Forest soil microbial communities from Thunder Bay, Ontario, Canada - Black Spruce, Ontario site 2_A8_Ref_O1 (SPAdes) (version 2) | ecosystem: Environmental > Terrestrial > Soil > Boreal...
AAGGGTGTGTACGCGTGTGAAAGCACTGAAGAGAAATTCCGGCTGTACACCCACAAAGGCGTTAACTACTCGATCTTCAATGGTGATCGTCAGATCGCAGCGTTCAGTAGAAATCGGATCGTGATTGGTCGGGGAAACCGCTTTGACATTCAGATCAATACAGATGCCAACGTGCTCGTGGTAATTTGCATGGTCCTAACGGTGAACACTTTTACAAACGATGACGACCATGCGACCGTAACTTATGATTTCGGCAACATTGGCCCCGAGAGCAGGCCTTTCGACACGTCTTGGGAACCTAGTTGAATCCGCCAACCATAGTAAGAGCACAATTACAGAACTCTGCCCTCAACTCCTGATGAGTCGCGTAATCGGAAACTGACCCACCACCGCCGCCGCAAGCGTTGACTCTCGATGTCCGCCGATGTAAGTTGCAGCCGCGAGTTCCAGGAGGGCGGCGATGCTGATAAAAACGATTGCGCGGCTGACGTACTGGGTGGGCATGACCTGCGTGGTGCTGGCCCTGATTTCGCGCGGAATGAATGCCCTGGGATTTGAAATGACCGGCGTCCTGACCAAAGGCCATCCCATCGATTACCACAGCCTGCTCGATGGCGCGCTGCTGTTTTTATTTTCGTCGATCGCTTCGTCGCTCTACGCCCGCCTGGAACATTAAGAAAGACAGCGCCGCAAACAATTTCGCTTTGCCGCCATCATCTGGCCACCATGGTCATCCCGAAGCGCGGCGAAGGATCTGCCTTTTACGCTGCGACCGCGACTCTCGATCGCGAAGTAGGCCGACCATATCGGCGCTCCGGGTCCCCCCGGCCGCCGCATCCTGACCAAAGAATAGTCTTCTTTACATTCCCCGCCATTCGACATAGGCTCCGGCTCAAGTACCTGGGCCCCTTCCAAAAATCCCAGCAGTGAAGGACCAAAAAATGGACATGAACACCCTGCTTCCCATCATTCTCAGCCTGATCAGCGGCGGAGTCGGCGGCAACATCGCTGGCGCCTTGCTGAAACAATTCAGCCTGGGGCCCATCGGTAATTCCATCGTCGGTGTGCTCGGCGGCGCAGCAGGCGGCGCGCTGATGAGCCATTTGCCGGCGCTGGCCAGCACCGGCACGGCCGGCAATGTCGGTGGCTCGGCCGTCGGCGGCGCGATCTTGATGGCCATCATCGGCGCGGTGAAGAACGCCATGGCCGGCAAAGCCACCACGTAATCCGCGGCGAAGAATTTCGCGCGATATTCTCGATTCAAAATGGGAATGTTTTTTCGCGCCAGGGGTGTGCGCCAGCGGAGAAGTCCAAATCAAAAGCCTCACCACAGAGAACACAGAGAAAAAAAGAGAGCGGGCACGGAGACGCTGAGCCGCGGGCAACGAGTTCGCGCACCGTTCAAACTCTCCGTGCCCTAAGTTTTTTTTCTCGGCGTCCTCTGTGTTAGATCTTTATGCCCTTGTCGTACGCTCGAACGCGCGCTACTCGTCCTTATTCTTCAGCTTCAACCGATGCTTATTCTCTTCCAGGAACGCCCGCAGATCCGCCGCCACATCAAGCAATCGGATCCACTGTTCGTAATACAAAGTGACCGGAAACCGTCCCAGCCCGTACACGCTGACGCCACCCTTTTCTCCCACTCGAAATTCCAGCGCCCCGCTTCGCTTCGACCCGCCCGCCGCCTTCTTTTCCAATTCCGCAATCTTCGCCAGCAATTCTTCTTTGGTAGGTTCAGACATAAGGCCCCCCGCGTAAAGTATCCAAACGATTTTACACGCAAACGGCAGCGCCCACAGTTTTCGCGGCGGCGGTGATGGTGTTGACTTGCGCCTCGGTTTCCGTTGTCATCCCGACACGCCGTTTCTGCGCGCCGACGAGGGATCGCTCTTCGATTGCCGCCACACACAGCCGTAAGGTCGCCGGGCGCTCCATTGAAAACGAACCTAATCGTAAAACTCCGGCGACGTTCGAAGCGTCTTCCACTGCTCGCCATCGTGTCCAAACACCGTCAGCGCGACTTTCTCCCGCTCCACCATCTCCATCAATTTTCGCGTGCTCGCCCGCAACTGCTCCTCGTTGTGATCCTTGGGCCACGCCTTCCGCTCCGGCGTGAACAGCCGGGCCAGCACCACCGCGTCAATCACCAGCAAAACCGCGCCCGTTTTCGGCAAACGCACCAACACCGATTGGTGTCCCGGCGCGTGCCCGCTGGTTTCAATCAGCGTTACCCCCGGCGCCAACTCCGTATCGCCGTCAAGCATCCGGTACCGCAGCGACGGATGATCCCAATGCGCCCGCGCTGCCGCATACCGCGGATCGCCGCTGCGCGCCCGTTCATAATGCTCGCGCTGCACCACAAATTCGGCGTAGCGAAATGCATCGTGATATCCGGCGTGGTCCACATCGAAATGCGTGCAGATCACCGTATCGACGTCCTTCGGCGCAATCTGCAATTCCGCCAGATGCTCCAGCACAGTCTTCTTGTCCCGCGCCGGCGGCAATCCCGGCGGCATCGTCTCCGGATACATCCCGCTGTCGATCAAAATGCGTTTGCCGTCGCCGGTCACGATCAGGTAGCAGACCATCACCATTTCCATGGTGGTTTTGTTCGGCAAGGGAACAGTCGTAGCCGAAAGTTGCATCAAATAAAGTTTTGCAGGGCCCGTGGAATTGCTTGTCATCAGGATCTTCCCGTGGCGGCACGTGCATTCGCCGAGTAACGTGAATTGGTTATCTGCAACTTCAGGGGCCGGAAACAGGCAAGTGATGGCCGGGCGCGAACAATAGCGGTTGCGAACAAATTATAAAGAGCGCGACGGACATTCTATATCGAGCTCGGATCGTTTCGCTTGGCTAAACTCCGAACTGCCGCAAATGATGATCCAAGTGTTTGTACGTCAAAATCGACCACTCCTCCGGCGTAAGCTTCCCAAAAAACGGATGCGGCTCCGTGGTGCAGGCCACGGCGCCTCCCGCCACAAAACGCCCAATCAATTCGTTCAGCCGGGTCCGCTCCGTTTCGAGCGGCCGCGCGTCGTCGATGATCAAACTTCTCACCGTCGGCGAATTCCGCTGCATCGGCTTATCGTTTCCCAGTGCCATCGGCTTCACGATCCGCCCAATCATCCGCGGCAACAACCACATCGAGTCCGGAGTTTTGTCCCGCACCGCCCATTCCAGGCCCTTGGCGCAATGCGCCACCGCCTGCGCCGCGTTCATCCGACCCCACTGTCGCGGACTATCTTCCTTCAGCCGCGCCAGCCGCTCCGTCACTTCTTGCGCCCGTCCCGGTTCAAATAAATTCTTCATCGCGCCAGCCTCTCCCGAAAAATTACGGTGTGTCCGGCGGGAACTCGGCAAACGTAGCCCGCGCCCGTTCGAAACCGACCGGCGTCACACGCACCGCGCCCTGAAATGGCCGGTCGATATCCGCGATCGCCACCAGCGCCAGCGACAACAGCAGCGTCAGCGAAATGACCTGCACGCAATGCAGCTTGAAATTCTCGGTGCCGAACAGGCACGACGACAAGGTGGTAATCACCCCGCCCAAAATCAGCACCATCCACAGAATCGGGGGCAGTTTGGTCTTGGTTTGTAATTCGCGCATGCGCCGGTGCTCGGTCATGCTCGAAACTTCGGTCAGCGTCATGTTCATGCTGTTCTGCTCGCTGAAATTCGTGGGCCGCGTTTGCAGCAGGGCGGTCCACAGCTGTTGAATCACGCCATGCCCGCTCGGTTGCAGTCGCCCCTGCAGCATCGCCGGCCATTCTTCGTTGATCACCACGTCCGCGTATCGGCGCGCCAGTTGATGGACCTGCACGCGCTGGGCGGCGGGCAGCCCGTCCGCCAGGCGGAACGCGTTCACCAGGCAATTCGCTTCGCCATCGGCGTTGATTTCCGCGGACTGCAGCGTGGTCCACACCGCGTAGAGCATGAAGCCGATGATCACCGCATACGTCGTGCCCAGCACGCTCACTTGCCAGCCGATAATATCGTTATGGTCCCGGCGCTGCACCGACGGCCAAAAATGTTTCAAGATCCACAAAAATGCCAGCGCCGCCAAAATGCTCAAGAGAATCAACAACACATCTTGAAAGTTCGTCAGCATTTCACGCCCTCCGCTCGGCCGATTGTTCCAGGCCCGCCTTGCGCAAACCGTCCAGCAGATGCTCGACGAAATCCGGCTGCCACCATCTGGCCAATTGCGCGCGCGCGTCGGTCTTGAATCCCGGTATCTGCAGCAGCAAATCCCGCACTGCGTTTCGCGCCTTTTCCGCTTCGCCCAGGTGCCCGTACGCGACCGCCAGTATCATGTTGGTGCCCCACAGCCCGCGCATATTCACCTTCAGCGAAATGTTTAGCGCCGCCGCATAATCGTGGCGGCGGTACGCATCGAACGCCGTCGCGAACAAATGCCAGCCCGGAAGATTCGGGTTCAGATGCCCCGCGCGCATGGTCATCGCGCAGCCGCGCTCCCACTCGCCGCTGAACGCCGTCAACATTCCCAGGTTGGCCAGCGTACTGCCGTCCATCGGATTCAGCTTCATGGCGCGCTCCACTTCGTAATGAAACGCGCCCATTTCCTTGGTGAAGAACAGCGCGGTGCCCATGGCATTCGGCGCCAGATGATTCGTCGGCGAAATCTCCATGGCCCGCCGCGCCGCGTGTACTGCGCGCCCCAGCGGGTCCGGGCGCAGGTTGAACCCGGTGCGATACTCATCCACGTAGACCAGCGACAGCATCGCCCAGCAATCGGCCTGTCCGGTCGTTTGCTGCACCGCGCGCTCCAGCGCATGGCGCGCCGCCCCGTGCTCCTCCGGCGTGAATCGCGCGTAGTACGCAAAGCTGCGCAACAGCGCCTCGTACGGCGTCAGCAGCTGTGGATCTCGGCGGCTCACCGCTTCGCTCATGCTTCGCGGCAAAACTCCATTCATGTCCGCGATAGTCGAAACGATCCTCGGCACCACGTCGTCCTGCGTTTCAAATATCGCTTCGGCTTCAAACGGATAATCGTAGGTCTCGGCCCACAAATGCGCGCCGCTCGCAGCGTCGACCAATTGCGCCGCGATGCGCAGGCGCGTCCCCGCCTGCCGCAGGCTGCCTTCCAGCACGTAGCGCGCGCCGAGCTGTCTGCCCGCGCTGCGCACGTCCACCATTTCGCTGGCATAACGCAGGGTCGAACTGCGCGCGATCACTTTCAAATACGAAAATCGCGATAGCCCGGTGACGATGTCTTCGGTCAGCCCATCCGCCAGCGCCGTCACCTCCGCGTTCGCGCCGCTGTATTTGAACGGCAGCACCGCGACCCAGAATCCGTCTTCGGCGCGGGGCGCGCCGGCCTCCAGCGCCAGCGTTACCGTCGTTTGCTGGTCCAAAGTTCGCGAGTCGGTCGTCGCCGTTTCTCGCGTCGCCGCCTCCCGCGTCACGCGCCGCAGCGCCTCGCCCACTTCCCGCGCCGACGCAAAACGATCCTCGGCGCCTTTCTCGATGCAGCGTTGCACGATCGACCCCAGCGCGCCCGGCAGTTCCGCGCGAATTTCACTCAGCGGCCGCGGCGTGTCCCGCAAAATCGCCGCGGCGAGTTCCGCCCAGGATCGCCCCTGAAACGGCCGCGTCCCGCCGGCCATTTCATAAAGCATCACGCCCAGCGAAAAAATATCGGTGCGGTGATCGAGTGCGTGGCCTTCGATCTGTTCCGGTGACATATACGCCGGCGTGCCCATCACCACGCCCGCCTTGGTGCGATCCGCCGCCGAAGTCAGCGTCGGATCGTCCGAATTCTCCGCGCGCAATTCCTTGGCCAGGCCGAAGTCGAGCACCTTCACCCGCCCGTCGCTGGTCAGCATTACGTTGGCCGGTTTCAAATCGCGGTGTACGATTCCTTTCGCATGCGCCGCGCTCAACGCGTCTGCCAGCTCCGCGCCAATTTCCACCAGGCGCGCCACCGGCATCCCGCCGGAGGGAATCAGCCGCCCCAGTGACTGGCCCTCGACCAGCTCCATGGTCAAAAAATGGACGCCTTCGGCTTCCTCCACCGAAAAAATCGTCACGATATGCGGATGGTTCAGCGCCGCGATCGCCCGCGCTTCGCGCTGGAATCTTCCGAGGCGCGCCGGATCCAGGTCCATTCCTGCCGGCAAAACCTTCAGCGCCACTTCGCGCCCCAGCTTCGTATCCGTGGCCCGATACACCTCGCCCATCCCGCCCGCGCCAATAGCGGCCGTCACTCGATAATGCGATAAAGCGCGCCCAATCAATTCCCCAAGCCTCCCAACCCCAATGCCCGCCAGATTCTACACCGTCACGCCAATATAAGTCGGTCGCAAAACACCTCAAAACCTCCCAGACGAAGCATCGTCCGCCAACACGTGCTTGCATCTGTAGCGGCCAGCTTTAGCTGGGCAGCCGTTGCTGTTGCCGTGGCTCTGCTTTTTCATTGGCCGTTAGGCGTCATCCTGAGCGCAGCAAGGATCCATTCGCACCGCCACGCAGTCACAGCTCGTTTACATCCGCCCCGACTATCCCAACCATCGAAAATTGCGATTGGACCCCCGCGCAGTTTGTCGATAGGTTTATACATGGACGGTACACTCAGTACCCACTGCAACTCGGAAGTCGACCTGCTCCACGCCATCGGCAGCCGCATGGCCGCCGCCGATCCTTTTCACGAAGTTCTCTCGCAAGTCGTCGAATGTGCCGTCGCGCTGGTGAAATGCGATTCCTGCTTTGTCTACGTGCTCGAAGGCCAGGACCTGATCCTGCGGGGCTCGAAAAATCCGCACGAAGATCAAATCGACAAACTGAAAATCCGGGTGGGGCAGGGAATCACCGGCTGGGTCGCACAGAATCGCACGGTCGTGGCCCTCGCCGAAAGCGCCTCGAAAGATCCGCGCTTCCAATTTTTCAACGAGCTGCCCGAAGATAAATATGAGGCGTTCCTGTCGGTCCCGCTGCTCTGCCGCGGCCGCCTGGTCGGCGTCATCAATCTCCAGCACATCCAGCCGCACGTCTACAGGCAGCGCGATATTCGCCTGATCACCACCGTTGGCTTTCTGGTCGGCGCCGAAATCGAAATGGCCCGCCTCGAATCCGAGAAATCCGAACTATCCGAAAAGCTGGAGACCCGCAAGCTGGTCGAACGCGCCAAGGGCATCCTGCAACGCGAGCTGGGCTTTAACGAAGAGCGTGCCTATCTCGCCCTGCAGCAGCAGAGCCGCCAAAGCCGCAAATCCATGAAGCAAATCGCCGAAGCGTTGATTATGTCCGACGAAATGAAGCGCTCGGCGCGCCCGGAGGCTTCCCATGAGAAAATCTCCACCTAGTACCTCGGCACCATCGGGCCCAGTACGCGAAAAAAAAGGAGCCGCTGTACCAGCCGGCTCCTCGGTCGATCCTCGCACCGCCGCTTTTATTTCTTTCCGGCTGCGTACGCCGTCAGCTTCGGTTCTGCCGTCCTGGTCGCGCTGGCGGTCTCGCTCGCTGGCGTCTCGTAATGCAGAACCAGCCCAGCATCATTGACGTGTAGTTCGGTGATCACCTGCACGCCGTCGATGGTCTTGATGGTGATCGCGTTGGGAGTTTTCTCCGCCGTCGACGTTTCGCTCGCCGCCGCGATGAACGCCGCCTTGTCTCCGTTTGCCGAACGAATCAGCAGCGTCGGCAGCGAACCCTGCGTCGCCACCGTAAACGTATAGTAGCCCGCCGGCAAAACCGCTTTGCCCCAATGCGTTTCGGCCGTCAGCGTAAACGCGCCGCGCACTTCATCGGCGTGCGCGGCCATCGGCACCACGGTCGAACTCAGCAAACTCAACAGCAACACCTGCACCTGCGCGAATCGGCGAATCAATTTCATAAACCTCTCCTTTTGTGAATTGCGGCACACGCCACAAAACGCGCCCAGCGATTTACGTTTCGGATTGGCGCTGCAGACCACGGAGTCCGCAAATCTTGAAGTGGAACTACAGGGGTGAGGAGGGAACCTCTGGGTTCACGCCAGCCACCGCTACACCGCGGTGGATAACCATCGCAGTGTCGCAGCGTGTCGCGCCCGCGTCCAATTCAAAGAATCTATCCTGGCGATAGGCGTAGTGGACATTTCTTCCACGGTTGCAAAAATACAGCGTGTTTATGAGGCTAAACGAGACATCGACCGGGCGTAGTGTACCGCACGTCCACTACAGCAAGGTCCCAGCCGAAGCATCGTCCGGTTAAAAACTATTTGCGTCTGAAGCGGCCAGCTTTAGCTGGGCAGCCGTTGCCGTTGCCTTTTTCCGTAGTGCTGTTTTTAGCCTTCGCCGTTGGCCGTCATCCTCAGGAGCGCTTTTGGCGACGAAGGATCTCTCTTCGATTGCCGCGTCCCCCGGCCCCAGCAAGAAAGCGAGGCTAACTCACCCTCACCTGAAGCCCCTGATGTAACATGTACCTCACCAAAAAAATCCCATGCGCCGCTTCCACCTCATCGAACTCCACGAACAACCCTGGTTCCCATCCTTCCTCCGCGACGAAATCACCGGCGCGCTGCAATTCGGGCTCAGCCGCGCCAACGCCTACGCCCCCATCGCCGCCATGCTCGAACGCGCGGTCAACTCCTCGCGCAGCCAGGCGATCGTCGATCTCTGCTCCGGCGCCGGCGGCCCCTGGCTCAACCTCGCCCAAAAATTGCGCAGCCAGCAACCAACCGATGTTCCCGCGATCCCCATCCGCCTCACCGACAAATATCCGAATCTCGGCGCTTTCGCCGCGCTCAGCGCCACCTCGAAAAATCACATCGGTTCCTACGCGCAACCCGTCGACGCCAAATGCGTCCCCCGCGAACTCGCCGGCTTCCGCACCATGTTCACGTCCTTCCATCATTTCGCGCCGGACGAAGCCCGGGCCATCCTGCAAGACGCAGTCGACGCCCGCCAAAGCATCGGCATCTTCGAAATCACCCGCCGCGCGCCTTCAGCCATCGGCTTCATGCTGCTCTGGTCCATATTTTTATTTATCTGCACGCCGTGGATTCGCCCGTTTCGCTGGTCGCGCATTTTCTGCACCTACGTCATCCCGATAATTCCCGCGGTGCTGCTGTTCGACGGCGTAGTCTCGTGCCTGCGCACCTATCGCCCGCCGGAACTCCGCGCCATCGCCGAAAAATTGAACGCCTCCGATTACACCTGGGATTCCGGCGTATATTACGGCACGCGCCAACGCATGCCGATCACCTACCTGATCGGTTTTCCCACCACGCCCGTCGCGTCAGCCGTCGCCGCGGCGTGAGGCAGTCGTGATACAGTTTTTGCATGAGTGATCAACCGAAAAGCGCCGCGCCGCCCGGACCCGCAACTCATGACCCCGCCACCCTCGAACGCGTCAAGCAAGGCATGCAAGCTGCCTGGTCTGCCGGAGATTTTGGCCAAGTCGCAAAATACACCGCCGAGGAAGGCGTTACCTTCATCTCCCGCCTGCCGATTCGCGCCGGCATGGACGTTCTCGACGTGGCCTGTGGCACCGGTAATCTCGCCATCCCCGCCGCGCGCATCGGCGCGCGCGTCACCGGCGTCGACATCGCCGAAAATTTGCTGGCGCAGGCGCGCGCCCGCGCCGCGGCCGAAAATCTGAACGCCAACTTTCAATATGGCGACGCGGAAATGCTGCAATTTCCCGACGCGTCCTTCGACGTGGTCGTTTCCATGTACGGCGCCATGTTCGCGCCGCGCCCGGAGGTCGTCGCGAGGGAACTCGCCCGCGTCGTCCGCCCCGGCGGCCTGATCGCCATGGCCAATTGGACTCCCGAAGGTTTCGTGGGGAAAAGTTTTGCAATCAGCGGCCGCATCGCGCCGCCGCCCGTCGATTTGCCCAAGCCAGTTTTCTGGGGCATGGAAAATATCGTAAAGGAAAGATTCGCCGCGGTCGGCTGCAGCGTCGAAACCTTCCGCCGCCTGGTCCATTTCAAATATCCGTTTCCGCCCGCGCAGGTCGTCGAATTCTTCCGCGAATATTTCGGCCCCACCAAGGTTGCCTATTCCCGCCTCGACGACGCCGGCAAAGCCGCCATGACCAGCGAAATGGAAAAGCTCTGGATCGATCACCACGATGGCCCCGCAGGCCACTCCCACGTCCAAGCCGAATACCTCGAAGTCCGCGCCACCAAACCAAAGTAAAAGCGGCGCCACGACCGCAGCGGCTGACGGTGCGTGCGCCGCCCAGTTCTCACCACGCGTCGCCGCTTCGGTCTCCGTTGTCATCCCGACAGAGAGCCGCAGTTGGGCTCGACGAGGGACCTCTCTTCGATCACAGCCCCGCCCAGCCCTGCACCCAAACACGCACGCATCAAAATTCTAAAATCGATACGCACAAGCCGCCGGCACCGGCTTCCCCAAAGCCTGCGCCGGCACCAACGTCCCCGTATCCTTAATCAAAAACGCATAAAACGCATACCGCGTCTCGTCCACCCGTGGCTGGGCCCCCTCATACATCAAATCGTCCTCGCCCGGATAAACCTGCCAAGAAAAAACCACCGGCCCGCAACCCTGCACCGGCACCGTATACGTCACATCGAAACAAGTATCGTGCCCCGCCACCTGGCACGCCTGCCGCGTCCAGGTCCCATGCGAATAATCATCGTAAAAAACAAAATGCCGCTTCACGATTTCGATCCCGCCGGGATCGCTCTTCATCCGCAGCCCCACATACAACGCCGCCGACGCCAAAATCGCCAGCACCACCGGAAACCACATCTTCACGTGATGCCCGTACCCCACCGGCGTCGCCGAATATTTATTTTTCTGCTCGTCCAATTGTTCAGCCGCAGTCCGGCTCTCGTCCCGCGTCACCGGATATCCGCATTTAGGGCACAGCGTCGAATCTTCCGGCAGCAGGCTCCCGCACTTCAGGCAATGCAACATCGACACCTCTCGGAGCAAAAAAGTGCGAAGACGATTATTGCCGATTCGCCATATCGTGCATAGCTCAGACGCATTCTGGTGGGCGCGCGTTTCCCAGCGCGTCGCACTGGCGGGCGCGGCTCCCGTGGAGGGCAGGGAACTCAAAATTTATTAGCATCGAAAACCCCCGCCCGTGAATCCAACCCCCATGAAGGCGTAGGCCCCACCTAAAATTCAAGCTGAGCGAGGACACCATGGCAAAAACGCTGCAAGTCAACGAAGTAAAGTCCCGGCAATCCGCCGCCGTTCGCACTCCCAGCGGGCTCTCGCAGGAAGCGACCCGCGAAATCACCGGCTCGCTCAACGCGCTGCTCGCCGATTTTTACGCGCTGTATTTCAAAACCAAGAATTTCCATTGGCACATGAGTGGCCCACATTTCCGCGACTACCATTTGCTGCTCGATGAGCAAGCGGACCAGATCTTCGAAGTCACCGACGACATCGCCGAACGCGTGCGCAAAATCGGCGGCAACACCCTGCACTCCGTGGGCGAAATTAAAAGCCACACCCGTATCCTCGATAACGACGCCGAATACGTCACGCCCGAAGACATGCTCGCCGAACTGAAGGGCGACAATTCCGACCTGGTCGGCCGCATGCGCGAAGCCCACGTGCTCACCTCCGAACACAACGACGTCGCCTCCACCAGCCTGCTCGAAACCTGGATCGACGAAGCCGAGCGCCGCGTTTGGTTCCTCTTCGAAGCCACCCGCCGCGCCTAAGCCAAAACGATAAACCCCAAGGCCAGCAGCAGGCCGCGCGGCGCCTGCTGCTCCAGCCGGTGGTGGTCTAGAGACCACCACTTCAAGAGCCTCAACCGGTTTTGGAAGGCCTTTCGCCTGGCTCAATTCTTGTCACCATGATGACAACCAAATGAAAGTCGCGCAGCATTTTCCCGCGCGTCCCAGCGCAACTCCCGTTGCAATCCGCAAATAATGATGGGACTATCGCGCCAACACCGGGGCCCGAGGCGCACCAAATGTCCTACCGCTTTGACTACGATGCGACCAGTGGCCTGCTCCAAGGCAGCCTCGCGGGACGCGTCACCTCCGAAGAGCTTCTCGACTTTTACCGCCTGGCCATGAAATGCGCGCGCCTCAAACGCCCGCGCTCCGGTGTCGTCGACATGTCCGGCATCACTTCCTTCGAAGCCAGCCCGCAAACGGTGCGCGAGCTCGCCGCCATGACCCCGATTATTCCGGACCTCGATCTGCTGCGCGTGATTGTCGCCCCGGCGGCCGATATTTTCGGCATGGCCCGCATGTTCGAATCGCACGGCGAAGCCACCCGCCCGAACCTACACGTGGTGCGCAGCTACAAAGACGCGCTGGTCATCGTTGGCGTGCAGAACCCGCAATTCGAGCCGGTCGATTTGGACGAGCTGCGCGGCGCCGAAGCGTAGTAACAGAAAATCTCCGCCTTTTGTCTCGGCTGTTCCGTTATATTTTTCCGCGAGGCCGCGTTTTCTGTTTCAATAGCTGCCGCACCTGCGAGTCATCCACGCATCACGGAGGAGCATTTGCCGGACCTGCCCGAACCCGAGAAACCGATCGATTTATCGCCGGGTCCCACCGGCGCCGCGCCCAAACCAGCTCCCGCCGTCAAACGCGTCGACATCCTGATCTGGGTGCTGATCTCCTTCGTCGTTCCTTCCATATTTATTCTGCTGCTGCATCATCGCCTCGCCCCGGACAAATCCATCCTCGATCTCCGCGGAGAATTGCCGCTCAAAGGCATCCTGGCGTTTTTCGTCGCGCTGGGCACCTGGAACGTCGCGCGCATGGAAAAGCGTCCGCTGGCCGCCTACGGCATGCCGCCGCGCGCAGCGTTCGGCGCGCGCTTCTGGGAAGGTTGCGTCTGGGGCTTCGCGATGCTTTCGCTGGTCCTGATGATCATCCGCTTGACCGGCCATTTCGAAATCGATTCGGTGGCGTTATCCGGAGCGGATATTTTTAAATACGCGATCGGCTGGGGGCTGGCTTTTTATTTCGTGGCCATCAGCGAAGAATTTATTTTCCGCGGCTACCTGCTCTTCATCTACACCCGTGGCATGAGCTTCTGGGTTTCCGCGTTGATTCTTTCGCTGCTCTTCGGCGCCGCGCATCTCGGCAACCCCAACGAAAACCCATTCGGAATTTTGCAGGTGGTAGTCGTAGGAATGATTTTCTGCCTGACCATCCGCCGTACCGGCAGCATCTGGCTCGCCGTGGGATTCCACCTGACCTGGGACTGGGCTCAAACTTATTTCTACGGCACCGCCGATAGCGGCTTGCTAGGCGTGGGCCGCCTCCTGCATTCCTCTTCGGTGGGTCCCACCTGGCTAACCGGCGGCGGTGCCGGCCCCGAAGGCAGCGTAATCGCCTTCGTGGTCCTCCTGCTCTTCGCGCTCTTCGTCCAAGTGCGCTTCCCGAACGCGCTCTACCTCAGCGCGAAAGAACAAAAAGCAAAAGAATCAAACCCCATCCAGCCGTAAGATTCGTCGAGAAGTATTGGCGCCTGTAGCAGCCAGCTTTAGCTGGGCAGCCGTTGCTGTTGCCGCTGCTGTTGTTGTTGCAGTTCGTTGTTGCGGTTGCCGTTATTGTTGCCGTTGCCGTTGCGGTTGCCATCGCCAAGGTTCAAGTTGTCATCCCGACAGAGCGCCTTTCGCGACGAGGGATCTCTCTCTTCGACTGCTCCGCGCCGCCTTACGCTTTCTTCCCCGCCAACCGCAAAACAATCAAAGTCCGATCATCGTGCGGCTCCGACGGGTTCCCGCTGAACGCATCCGTCGCCGCCAAAATCGCCGCAGAAATTTCCGCCGCCGTCGCCGCCACCGGCGCATCGCCCGAAGCCTTCTTCCGCGTAAACTCGCACAAAATACCAGCCAGCCGCTCAAATCCAAAAAGCTCGCCCGTCGCACTCATCGATTCCGTAATCCCGTCCGACGCCAGCACCACAATATCTCCCGGCCGCATATCGATGGTGTGCTCGCCGTAAGAAATCTCCTTAAAAAGTCCCAGCGGCGTCCCATCAATCGGAATTTCTTTCACTTCGCCATCCCGCGCCAATATCGGATGCGGAATCCCGCCATTGCCGATCACCAAATGCCCCTTTTCTTCGTTGAACACCGCGAAAAGCATGGCCACAAATCCCGGACTGATTCCGGTTCCACACAATCGCCGGTTCAGCACGCCCAGCATTTCTTCCGGACTGCGATCCGTCCGTCGCGTATTTTCGCGCAGCGTGCCGATCGCGAGCGATCCATACAGCGCCGCCGCGGTTCCTTTGCCCGATACGTCGCCCACCACCACCGCCGCGCGCCGCTCGCCGTAGGGAATTACGTCGTAAAAATCGCCACCCAGATCCCGCGCCGGCAAATACGACGCCGAAACATCCAGACCCGGAATTTCCAACACGCCCTGCGGCAGCAATTGCAGCTGCACTTCGCGCGCCGTATCCAGATCCGATTGCAAACGCGCCGCGCGTTCCCGCGATTCCACATACAGCCGCGAATTTTCGAGCGCAATCGCAATGTACGACGACAGAATTCCCAGCAGCCGCTCATTCTCCGCGGTGAACGCGCCCACCTTGATGCTTTCCAGATCCAGCACGCCCACCAGCCGGTCCTGCAGCAACAGTGGAATCACCATCTCCGACCGCACGTTTTCCGAATTCGGCATTTCGATGTACCGCGAGTCTTCGCGCACGTCATCCACCCGCACCGGCGCGCGCGCCCCCGCGGCACTTCCGGTGATGCCCTTGAACAGCGGCACGCAAAAGCGCACCGGCAGCGGCTCGCCATAATGCACCGCAAAAACATTTTCCAGTTGCGCGGTGCCTTCGTTCCACAACATCACCGCGAACAGCGAATAGTCGACCAGCGTCTTCACCCGCTGTGCGATGTGCGTGAAAAGCTCCTCGCGATCCAGAATCGCAGTCAGCTCGCGGCTGACGTCATAGAGCAATGTCAGCGCCTGGTTCTGCTCGAACGACGGCAGCGCGTTCGGGTCCGGCGCAGCCGCAGGTTTTGCGCTCTCGCTCATAGAATCTCCAGATCACCATAACGAAAAGCAGCGCATTTCGCCACCCGCGAAATCGCCGAACAAAAATCGAATCGTCAGCCCTCACCGATCCGCCAAGGCGCCGCACGGGCTCTCAACCCGCGCACGTCCGAACACGACGATACTGGATGAGATCCTTCGCTCCGCTCAGGATGACTTCAAAGGAAAATGCCGACCCGAAAGTTCCGCCACTTCCTCAACCATTCTCCCCACAAAAAATTGTTGTATACTCCCGCCGACCGACGCCTACGCCCGATCGTCGCGCGTCGCCCAGAACCAAAGCCGGAGAACCAATGCGCCTCCCGCAACGCGCAATAACCGTAGTCGTAATCGCCGCTCTCACGCTGCTCAGCCTTCCGCTGAACGCCCAGGAAGGTAGCCTGACCTGCGCCAGCAACGACGGCCGCTACCATTACTGCCGCGCCGACACCCAAAATCGCGTGCAGCTCGTCCGCCAGATTTCCAATTCGCGCTGCAGCCAGGGTTACAGCTGGGGCTTCGACTATCGCGGCATCTGGGTCGATCGCGGTTGTCGCGCCGAATTTGTCTACGGCCGCCGCGGCAATAATGGTGGAGGCGGCAGTAACACCGGCGCCGCAGTCGCCGCCGGAATTCTCGGCGCGATCATCGTCGGTGCCGCGGTCGCGTCTTCGAAAGACGACCACAACAACGACGACCGCGCCGAACACCGCCGCGACGCCTACCAGGACGGCTATCGTCAGGGCCAGCGAGATTGGGACGACAATTATCCTCCGGACTACATGCGCTACAGCGGCCGCATCGCCCGCGATTTCGAAAGCGATTTCGCCCAGGGTTACGACGATGGCTACAACAACCGGCGGAATAAATACCGATGAGCGCCGCGGCGAAAGGGAACTGGACCATGACCGAACTCAAACATTTTCTCCGCGCGCAAATCGTGGTCGTCGCCGTGGCGCTGCTGCTCTGCGTCCTCGCGCTGCCGGCTTTCGGTCAAAATTCCTCCAAGCCCGCAGCTAACGATCCCGCGGCGACTAGGCCGGACAACGCCGACACGCCGGGCGCTGTGGAAAAGGCCGGCACCAATGCCGAGAAATGCGCGCAACCCGGAGTGATCTGCCCGCAATCGCCGGACGCCGCCGCGCCGCAACAGGACGTGCAGCCCGAACGACTCTCCGCGCAGGATCCGATCGCCGCGCGCACCACCACCGACACTCTCGCCGAAATCAAAAAACGCGGCACGCTGCGCGTCGGCGTCGCGCTGATCGTCCCCTGGGCCATGCATGATAAAGACGGCAACCTGATCGGTTTCGAAATCGATGTGGCGAAAAAAATGGCGCGCGACCTCGGCGTCGCTGTGGAATTTTCCCCCGACGAATTCCACTACTTGATTCCGGATCTGCAGGCCGACCGCTTCGATCTGATCATTTCCGGCATGTCCATTACCACCAACCGCGCCATGCAGGTAAATTTCAGCCAGCCTTACAATTTCGTCGATCTCACTTTCGTCGCCAACAAGCAGCTCGCCGGCCAGCTGAAATCCCTCGCCGATTTCAACCAGCCCAACGTGACCATCGGAGTCCTCGACACCAGCACCGCCGTCGACATCGCCTCCAACGCTTTTCCCAACGCGCAGCTCCGCACCTATTCCGAAAGCGCCGATATTTTTACCGACCTGCTCGACGGCAAACTCTACGGCGCCGTCGCAGACAGCCCGCGCCCGGAACTCATCGCCAAACTGTATCCCGACAACGTGATCCTGCCTGCCGCCACCGCGCTCGCCACTTTTCCCGCCGCCTTCGCCGTCCGCCGCGGCGACACCGACTTCATCGATTACCTCAACGCCTGGATCGAAGCGAGAACCGTAAACAAATGGCTGGAGAGTCGCCGCAACTACTGGTTCAAAACCACCGACTGGGAGAAAAAACTCTAGAAGTTCGAGTAGAAATTTGTGTCGAAGGTCCTGGTGCAGCCAGCGCGAAGCACCACCGAAAACCGACCCGTGCCGCGTCCCTAAAAAATGGTATTCCGCAACCGATACAAAACATGCCGCCGCATCGCATGCCCCTCCGGCACGCGCGGATGATCAAAATCCTCCCCCGGATCCCGCGTCATCCCTAATTTCTCCATCACCCGCCGCGACCGCACATTCCCCGGCACCGTAAACGAAACCAATTCCAGCAACTTCAAAATCTCAAACGCGTAAGCCGTAATCGCCCGCGCGCCTTCCGTCGCGAGCCCGCGCCCCCAATATTCCGCCGCCAGCCGCCACCCAATCTCCACGCAAGGCGTGAACGCCGCCTGAAACTCCGGTACCCAAATCCCGATAAATCCAATAAACGATCCGTCCGCCCGCAATTCCGCCGCGCACAAACCAAAATGATGCCGCTCGAAATGTTTCTCGATTCGATCCACGTTCTCGTCGCTTTGCTCGCGCGTCAGCAGCGCCGGCATAAATTCCATCACCCGCGCATCCGCGTTCATCCGCGCAAACGCCGCGCGATCCGCATCGCGCCACCGCCGCAAACTCAGCCGGTCCGTATCCAAAATCATCATCAATCTCAGACTCAGAATACCAAGTATGCATATTTTCGCGCCGCATCCGGCAATCGCGCACCGATGCATCCCTCCGACGCGCTTCGCCGTCCTTTCGCAGCGGCGATCGCACACTCGCCATCCAAACCCGTGCTATCCTGCCGCCGATGACCGAAGCCCTCGAAAAACTCCTCGCCTCCGCCGAACAAGCCCGCCGCGAAAAGCGCCTCGCCGACGCCCGTCATGACGCGCTCGCCGCCGTGGCCCTCGCCGAACAAGCCGACGATTCCGCCGCCACCGCGCGCGCCATCACTCTCTGGGCCCGCAGCGAACGCGACCTGGGCGACCGGGAAGTCGCCCTCCGCGCCTACAAGAAAGCCGCCACCATCTACCGCGATCGCGGCGACGCGCTCAAACTCGCCCACGCCCTCCGCCACCTCGGCGATATTCACCAGGACTCGAAACGCCCCACCGAAGCCGAACCGCTCTTCCGCGAAGCGCTCCAGATTTACCGCGCGCATCCCGAAACTCCGCCACTCGAACTCGCGAACGCGCTCCGCCCGCTGGCCCTGCTCCAACACGATGCCGGAAATGTTGATGATGCCGATCAACTGTGGGAGGAAGCGAAAAATCTCTACGCGCAGGTCAACGTGCTGCCCGGCGTGGTCGAATGTGCCGGGCGCCTCGCGCTCATCGCGCGCCAGCGTGAAAATCCCGAACGCGCCCGCCAAATGCTAGCCGAAGCCAGCGTCGCCGCCCAAAATTCCGGCGACTACAATTCCCAACGCTACGTCAACGAAGTCCGCACTTGGATTTCCGGCTAGCTTTTCGCCTAAACGCGGGCCGCGCCGCCAAGCGCCAAGCGCCAAGCGCGCCGCCTCACGCGGTTAATTTCTACTAACGGCTGAACAGCGCGATCAACAAAATGATCGGTATGGGTATGCCCAAAAACCACAGCAAAATGTAACGCATCGTCAGTCTCCTTGGATGCTTCGGCCGCCGCACACCGTGCGTCGGCGATTTCCCCCAGCTACCGCACTGCCACCTGGTCGCGCTGCGCCCCGCCAAACGTAGCCGCCACACTCGCGCAGAACGCGCCGATCAGCAGCGCCAGAAAAATCCACAACGAAGTGTGCGCCACGGCTCTCCGCGCGGCGTCGGCCGCCTGCTGCATTTGCGTGAACGTGTTCGTCACGCGCTGCTCCGCATCGGATTCGCTAACGCCAGTCCGCGCCGCCACCACTTGCGCCAGATACGTCTTATCTTCTGGCGGCAAATTTCCCTGGCGCAGATCGTTGGCAAAAATCGTCGCCACTTCGCCGCGCGTCGCCGTGCTGTTCGCCGCAGCATACTGCGCCGACCCGCTGGGTGGCACCGTGGCAGTCGGCGAAAGCACCTGGTTCGGCTCCACCGTCGTCGACGGCGGCGGCGTGCGCAACAGCGCATCGATAAAGTAAGTGCTGGGGTCCGTCGTCCGCGCCGCACCTTCCGCGGCGGAAACTCCCGCGGTCGTTCCCGCCGCGCTCGCGCCACCGCGGGCGACTCCGCCAATCATGGCGGCCGCGGCCGAAGCCAGAAACGCCGCGGTCAGCACCGTGCCCACGCCCCACACTAGAAAGCCATGCGCCGTATCGCGAAAATAAACTTCATCGGTGTGAATCGCGGTCCACTTGGTGCGCAGCCGCCCCGCCAGATATCCGCCCATGCTCCACGCGATGATTTGCATCAGGATCAACCAGACAATCGCCGCGCCTCCCATCGCCGGCGCCGACGCGCCGCTATTCGCCCATGGTGACACCGCCGAGAAACCAAGTCCGGTGCCGAGCGCGAGCAAGATCAGCGACAGCGCGGCCGCCGCAAACGCACCCGCAAAAACCGCGGGCCACGATACTCCCGACGAATACGCCTCATTTTTAATGGGCCCTTCGGCGCGCCACGGCGTTTCCTGCGCGACGGCCCTGACTGGGGATGCCATATGAATTTCTCCTTAAATTGTATCGATATGCATTGGCGCGCATTGAGGTGCATCAATGTGCGTTGATGTGCATTGGCGCGCAGCCGGAAGCCGGCGCAATTTCCGCACGGAGCGTATCAGTTGCGCGAAATCGTGCCATACCAGAAACGGGGTAAGTGGAGGTCCAAGTTGCTGTACCGGAAGGAATAATCGCGGGAAGTAGTCACATCCCGCGGAATTTGCAGTTCGAACTGAAGTGGCGTTGCGTGGCCAGTGTCGTCCTGCTATTTGGCTGAATAGTTGCGTCGAAATTCCGACCGCCCTGCGCCGCCGTGACGTGACGGGGAGCGGCTACCGCCCGCAGTCTCACCTGAATTTTTAACTCTTGACCCCGCGCGGAGCCGGAGCGCAACATGAAACCTGCTTACCGGCGCCACCCCCAGCAGCGCCATCCTGGAGCGTGCCTCATGAAACCCGAGGCCACTTACGACATCTTCCGCAAAACGTCGGACCAAGACGCCACCTGGGTCGAAACCGTCGACGGCCTGGAGCAAGCCAAAAGGCGCCTGGTCAAGCTCGCCTGCACCACTCCCGGCGCCTACCTGCTCTACGACCCGCGCCTGGCCGAATTCATCGAACCCTTCGCCGAATCCGCCTAGCAGCGCTAAGGAAATAAAGCCACGCCGCAAATTGGCGTGCCTCTCGCAACACGCGCCCCGCCTTTCCGGGTGCCGCACGCTTCGCGCTGCTCAGCGAAGGTGCGGGTTTAGATTCCGCATCGTCGCCGGGCGACTTACGTTGTCATCCCGACAGAGGTGCGGCGCATTTTGCCGCGCCGACGAGGATCTCCCTTCGATTTTAAATATTGTCGGTCGGTTCTCGAACCAGGAGGGAACTCTTCTCGAATTACGCCCGTCGCGTCTCGCGACGCGCCTTACCTGCTCACCGGCGTTTCGTCCACCACCCGATACCCAGCCGGAATCTCAAACGTCTCCGCCGGCGGCTCGCTGCGTTCCACCTTCGTAATCGTCACCGTCTGCTGCCCGGTCCGCGGATCGTCATGCTTCACCAGCATGTTCAAACTCAACTCCTCCGAATACCAAATCTCGTCGGTGACCACCACCGCCTTGCCCGTCCCGCTCGACGACGCCGAAATCGTCCGTATCTTTCGCGTCCCGCGCACCACCACGCCTTCCATACTCTGCGTGCCCAAATCCTGTTCCTCAACGCCACTTTGCTTGCGCACGGCGACGACTGGGGATGGTCCAGGCGCGCGGCTCACTGGCTGCGTGGTCGCGCGTTCCGGAAAAACCGACTGGCGCGCCAGATGCGTCTCCGGATCGAGAAACGTATTCAGCCGCGTGGTCGGATCGAACACATGAAACGACATCAGTTCCGGCGTGGCATTCGACGTCGCCGGAACCATCGACCGCCGCTCGTTGTAAATCCGTCCCTGCGAATCGCGCGCAATATTATTGAACGTCTTCTTGCTCACTGGCGTCCCGTCGTCCAGAGTCTGCGTCGATTCCACCTCCGCCACCGCCGTCAGCGGCTCGTTCGGCACCGGCGTCACGAACACGCCGTCCACGTGCGTTTGCACCCCGCGGTACATCGGCGGAGCCTGGGTGGTCGTGGCTTCCTGCGCGAACGAAAGGGGAGCGTACGAAATAAATGCAGCTATGATTAAAATTGCGAAGCGTGAAACCGGAAGGGCCGTCTGATTCGGCAGCATACCGCCTCCTCTGGGGACTTTGAAACTCTAAGCTGGCCCGAAATGTCTGTCAATACACCGTACTCGCCGGGTAAATCCGCCGCGACAGAATCCCGCCATCGTGATAATTTCCGCTCTGCCCGGCGCGTCTCGTCCGATTTGTGTCGTTCGTCGCGCGCGGCCCGGAATCAGAATTACATCCGCAATCCCGAGGAGCCCGCCATGCAGCAACCGGCCATGAATCCGCTGCCGTCCGTCATCTTTTTCGTCGTCGCCATTTGGCTGATCGCCAAAAGCCCCAAAAGATTCCAGACTCTTCTGCGCATGGTTACCGCCTTCCTCGTCACCGCCGGGGTGTTCCTCGTCCCCAACGCCATTCTGCGCATCGGTGATCCGCGCGCCTGGGGACGGCTCGCCGGCCTCGTAGCCATGCTCGTCGCCGCGATCGCCGGTTGGATGCATGTGCGCTCGCTGCGCAGCGCGCCGCCTCCCACGCCGGAAAAATTACCGCCGCAAGTCTAGCCCGAAACGAAAAGTCATTTCTTGGCGTGAGAAACCGCCAGGGGAGACGCAATGACCAGATAGCGTCCTTGGTCGCTGTTCAGTGGGTCGAGATCCAGCCACGAGATTCGTGCGCCTTGCCAGATGCGCGCCCGGAAATAATAGATTTTCCCCGCCTCCGCCGCGAAATTCGCCAGCGAGTAGAAAGAAGATCGCGACGAAAGGCTCGATTGCCAATTCGAGCAGAGGTGATGTTCTCCCGGTGAAACTGAAAACGAAAAATGGGTATTGCCCTGGTTGGCGCCGACCCACTCGCCATCCACGCCCATCCGGATCGTGATACATCCGCCCACGCACTCTTCCGCCGCTTGCCCCATATCTTCAATCACGTAGACCAGAGCCTTGCCCGGTTCGATCGCGGATTCCGGTTGTGGCGCGGATTCTTTGACGTCGAATTTCACGTTGGCTGGTCCGCACGCAAACAACGCGGCATTTACCGCCTCCTGGGTTTGAGCGTAGGCCGGCGACGCGAGCAACAGGAACAGCAGAGCGGTCTTCATTTTTACCCCTCTCGGAGGACACCCGACACCGCGCGTCCTCTCGGGCATTGGAGTTTCAGAGTATGTGACGTGAGAAATTACCGAGAGGGTACTGACATTTCCAGATGCTGTAGTCTTACGGGTAAGCGGTTATTTCGTCAGCGCGCGTTCCATGGGGGAGGGAACTTTCACCGACGCCATCCCGGCGGCGGTCGCCGCTTGTATGCCCATATCCGTATCTTCAAATACCAAACACGCCGCCGCCGCGACGCCCAGCCGCGACGCCGCCAGCAAAAACGGTTCCGGGTCCGGCTTGCTTTTCGCGTAGTCCCCGGCGCAAACCAAAGTGTCGAATTTGTCGAGTAGCCCTACCGCCTCCAGCGACTTCACCACCGACTCCCGCGTGCTGCCCGAAACCACCGCGAACGGAATCTTCCCGTACATCGCCTCAATATGCTCCACCACTTCCGGCACCACTTGCAGCCGCGAAATATTGTCGTAATACAAATTTTCTTTGCGCACTTCCACCGCCGCCACCGGCATCTTCAAACCATGCTCCACATTCAACCGCGAAATTACCTCGGCCACCGGCAACCCGCCCCAGGCATAGAAAACCTCTTCGCTGAAATCGCAATGCCATTCCCCCAAGGCCTGCTTCCACGCCAAATAATGCAACGGCATCGAATCCACCACGGTGCCGTCACAATCAAACAGATAAGCCCCAAATGTTCCCGCAGGTATTTTCACCTTCAAAATTCGTTTCTCCTGTTTTGACAATCAGCGCGAAGCGCCGCCGCAGACTCCAGTCCACTCCGCGCTAAGTCTCCTCGCAGACCTGAAACGAATTCTCCTCGTTGTCGCGAACCTCAAAGAACTCACTGCCGTACTGATTCTGTATCGCACCCACCGCCGCTCCCCGACCGCCAAGATATTCCCGGGCCTTCTGCAGATTTTTGCAAAACATCATCTGGTGTTTGTCCACCGGTGGATTTCCGGATTTCAGCGCCTCGCCGCGATCGCTGAGCAGGATGGACGCTTCTGCACTCCCCGGAAGCGTCATCGCTAGGTCCGATGGCAGCGGATTGTCCCAGTCCGGCAAAGGAACCTGCTTGCAGCCGAAGGTCGCGATCCACCACCGCTTCGCCGCGTCCAGATCCGAATATTGGAGACAGATGTATTCCGTCCAGAATTGCGCCATCCACGATCCTCCGCGACGCGCCAACTTCACATCGCCCAAAAACTACCAGGGCAGCAGCTGCCCCATATGGAAAAATCCACCGCTCGGCCCGTCCGCCGGCAAAGTCGCCAACTGCGCGCTGGTCTTCCCGCCTTCGCTCAATTCCATCGGCGCACTGTCTCCGCCCATCTCCGTCTTCACCCAGCCCGGATGCGCCGAATTCACTTTGATCGGCGTGTCGCGCAATTCCTGCGCCAGGTGCACGGTGTACGCGTTCAACGCCGTCTTCGACGCGTCGTACGCAAAGTTTTTCTTGTCGTAGATCGGCGACTTCGGGTCGGAATGCAGCGTCAGCGAACCCAGCACGCTCGACAGATTCACGATGCGCCCGGCCGGCGATTTGCGAATCAACGGCAGCAAAGTCGTGGTCAGATCGATCAACTGAAAAAAGTTCGTCTCAAAAGTCTTCCGCAGATTTTCCTGGCTCACCGTAATCACGCTGTTGAAGGGTTTGCTCGGGTCCCGCTTCACGCCCTCGTCCATCACTCCCGCGTTGTTCACCAAAATGTCCAGCTTCCCGTATTTCTTAGCGATGTAATCGTAAATTTCTTTGTGGTCCGCCGGCTTGGTCACGTCGAACCGCACCGCCTCCACCGACTTCGCGCCTTCGCCGCGCAATTTCGCCGCCGCCTCTTCGCCCTTCTTCAATTCGCGCGACCCCAAAATCACCGTAATTCCTTGCTTACCCAAAAGCCGCGCCGTCTCGAGTCCCAACCCCCGGTTCCCCCCGGTAATAAACGCCACCTTCGCCGCATCGCTCATGAATTTCTCCTAAATGTTTGCAGAATTTGTCGCAGAAGTATGCCGACTTGCCCAGCCTCAAATTGGATGACCCCACCACGACTCAGGGTTCAAGCGATCCATCGTTGCCTACTCGCCACTTACCAATTCGCTTTTCCGGGTGCCGCGCTCTTCGCGTTTCTCAGCGAAGGGTGCGGGTTTAGGCGCTCCGCGTTCCTCGCTCACTGCATGCTCCACAAACCAACGCCATCGGCGCGGGAGCTCCTGAACTTCCGCAGTACGTAAACCATTTGCCAGTAGCCCAAATCCCCACTCCGAATATAAAATAGCGCCTCAGCTTTAGCCGACGCCACCGGGAGCCACAAAAAGAATGAAAAACATCCTCACCACCGCGCTCCTGGCCGCTGTCCTAACCACCTTTTCCACAACTCCCGCTGCCACTTCCGCCCAAACCAAGTCCGTAAAATTCACCGCCGCGGACATTGCCTCCGCCACCGACATTCCGTTTCCGCCGAACAGCATCGCCGTCGGCGTGGTCACCCTTTCGCTCAGCCTCGATGCCTCCGGCAAAATCCAAAACGTCGAAGTCCAGCGCGACGTCCCCTCGCTCACCAGCGCGGTGCAGGACACGGTGAAGACCTGGACCTTCACGCCGGCGTCCTACAAAGGCAGCCCCATTCCGTCGACGCTCTCGGTCAACGTTGTCTTTCAACCTAACCAACTCACCACCGCGCCCAACGGCGGCATGGCTCTGGCCCCGCCGCAAGCGCCGCCGACCGTCGACCGCTACGTTCCGCCGCAAATCACCGCCGCATCTTTCGCCGCTTATCCCGCCAATAGCGTCGGGCAGGGCACCGTGATCCTCGACGTCACCATCGACAAATCCGGCAACGTAGCCAGCGTGCGCCCCGTGAAACGAGTCGCCTCGTTAACCGCCCCAGCCATCGCCGCCGTAAAAACCTGGCAATTCAGCGCCGCGAGCGATCACAACGTCCCCGCCACTGGCCGCCTAATCGTCGCCTTCGTCTTCCGCCAAACCCTGACCCCATAATTTCGCGAATCGCCGCTTTTTCCTTTACGCTTCGGTTCACGTTGTCATCCCGACAGAGACGCGCCGATTCTGCACGTCGACATCAAAATGTTGCGCAGATCACCACGAGGAAATCGCCATCGAAGTCAACCAACACGCGCAAGCGAATCAGCCCCTCGCCTTCCGTGCGATCAAAATCCGCATCGGCGGAAAAGTAGCAAACCCCAAAGGAAGTTTCCGCACATCCAACCCGGCCTGCGTAAACGCGCCCATATACTCGTCAATATCCCGAAAATCCGAAATCACCGCCACGCCTCCCGGCTTCAACACCCGCGCTATCTGCCGGCAAGCCTCTGCCCGTCCCGGCACATTATAAATGTTGTGCAAACAAGCCAGCGAAACGATCACGTCAAACGTCGCATCCGGAAAAGTCATCTTCTGCACATCTTCATTCACCACATTCGTCTTCGCGCCGACGCCTTCGGCTGCGATATTCTTTTCTAGATTCTGCAAATTATTTCCGGTCAGATCTTCCTGGTTCCAGATGTCCAGCCCGGTGGCTTTTCCATTCGTCAATTTCTTCGCCGCGCCAATCAACAACAACCCGCGCCCGGTCCCCACATCCAAAACCCGCTCGCCGCCGGTCCACGGAATCTGCGCCAACATCCGGTCGCGGTGCCGGAATTTCCCTACCTTCGAATACAGCAGCATCAATACGCCGCCCAGCGCGAACGAGCCCGCGGTCCAGAATAAATTCGGGTACAGCACGAACGTCACGCGCCCCACGGTGAACTGATGCACCAACAGGCACAGCGCCAACACACCCAACCCCACCAAAAACAAATTCCGAATCACGTGCGGCGCATCAATCCCGTAATCAGCCTTCGTAACATTCGCCATGCGCGAAATCCTAACCGAACCCTGCACCACTCACAAGCAGCGTTGAAAGGGAAATATGTAAGGCGGCATTTTTAGCCGCGTCGTCATTCTGAGCGAAGCGAGGAATCTCACCCGCGACAGTTTTGCGCGGATCAATACGAGGAACTACCGAACGAATGTCTAGCGCGGAACTAAATCTTGAAGTCCATCTACAGAAATGATCTCAGCTGGCCTTCCGTGATTTCTTTTCTTTCTCCAAAGATTTCGGCACCGACCGCAGCAAATTCTTCTGCCCCGACGCCTTCGCCTTCAAACTCTGCTGCAGCGCCGACATCAAATCCACCACCGGCGCGCGCTTGGTCTTCGGCATCACCGTCATTTTCTTGCCATGCGCCTTCGCTTCGATCAATTTTTCCAGCTCCGCCTGGTACGCGTCCGAATATTGCGACGGTTCGAACGGCGCCGCTAGGCTTTCAATCAGCTGCATGGCCAGCTTCGATTCGGCTTCCTTCACTTCGGCCTTGTTCGGCGCCGAAGCTTCGGCCGCCGCGCGAATTTCGTTGTTGTAGAACATGGTGTGCAACGTCATGCCGTTCTCCCGCGCGCGAATGATCACGATATTTTCGCGGTTGTGCATGGTGACTTTCGCGATCCCGGCGTAACCGGTCTTGCGCATCGCGTCCAGCAACAAATTGTAGGCGCGCACTCCGGCCTCGGCCGGCTTGGCGTAATACGACGCATCGAAATACACCGGATCAATCTCCGCGGCCTTCACGAAACTCAAAATCTCCATGGCCTGCGCCGAATCCGGCTCGATCTCGTCCAGCTCTTCCTGCTTGAACAGCAAATATTGATCCTTCTCGTATTCGTAGCCCTTCTCGATTTCCGAGCGCTCCACGAATTTCTCGCAAGTCGGGCAGTACAAGGGCTGCTTCAGCCGCGAATGACATACGGAATGGAGCTGATTGAAACTGATCCGCTCCGAGCGCGCCGCCGGCGACAGCTCAATGGGAATCGAAATCATTCCAAACGTCAGAAATCCCTTCCACGATGCAGCCACGGTGCGCCTCCACAGAATGCCGGCAGGTCTCAACAGCAGTAGTACCGAGATTCTATGCAACATTTTCCAAATCCGGAATCAAGAAATCGCGGTATGCCGCCAGCGTTAAGGGAAAGAAAAAGCGAAAGTCCGTCGGCTCAGTACATCTTCGTTATTATTTCGCCATAACACGCTCGAAGCCGTCGGTTTTCCGGGTACCCCCATCCTTCCCGCCCCGGGGAAGGGTGGGAAATTTCTCGCCGCATCGACAGGAGTCACGATGGGATTTCGCTCTCCAGGTTTGTGGCGCAATGTTTCTCTTTATTCAGCTTAATACTTAGGACATCGCGTCTGGATTGACTTTAGGTTCAGCGGCGGAATACACCGGATACTCGATAGACGAAGGAGAAACCGTGCCGGTCCCGGCGATCCTGCAAAATCCGAAACTCCAAGCCTCGCTGGCCATATTTCTTTTCGTGATTGCCTGGTGGTTCGGTAACGGAGCGTTATTTATGTCGGAATTCGGAGGCGGAATAACGGCTTCGTTCATTTTCCCCATTGGCGGCGCTCTTTGGTGGGCGGGTTACAAAATCAGTTATCCAGCGCACAAAAGTGCGATGGTCATAGGCTTCGCTCTCCTCGCTCTCTGGACGTTTAGCTTGCTGATGGTATTCGCTTCATATAAATACGCACCGCACCTGTTCCTCTGGGTCGCGTCAGCCACAATGGCGCTCCTAATCACAGGAATCGCCCGCATCCGCCCACGCCCGGACCCAAGCTAACGCAGTAACACTTCATTACCGTTCCTTGGGGCAAATTCTCCGGACCCTCTAAGTATTTTCTCACCCCGTCTTCGGGCAACCTTGGTATGGAGCCAGCGCGCCTCGCGGCGCAAAATTGCCAAGATTTACATTCGCCGTTTTTGGAGGCTCCCATGAAGAACAGCACTAAAGACCAAGCCCAAGGAACGCTGCACGAAGTAAAAGGCAAAGTGAAAGAGCAAGTCGGCAAGACCACCAACAATCCTCGCCTGCAAGATGAAGGAACCGACGAGAAAGTCGCCGGAAAGGTCCAAAAGAAGGCCGGCCAGATCGAGAAGGTTTTCGACAACTAGCCTGCGCCACGCAAGCCTCTCCACCAAACGTCGCCCGATACTTCGGGTCGGGCGACGTATTGGTGTGCACGCACACAATCTCCCCGCGTCATTTGCATTACAAAGCCATCATTAAATTTACGATGTACAATGCGCGCAGCCGCAAATCCATGCGCGGCTTTCAAAATGTCTTCCACCAAAAAAAACACACTCGAATGTCGCGCCATCCGCCTACGCGGCCGCTCCGGTTGGCGACTCGCCAACCGCAACATCGAAATGCACTGGCTCGCCGGCGGCGGCCTACTCGCCACGCTGTCCCGCCGCACCGGCGCCGCCGCGAATCAAAATCTCGTCTGGGAATCGCCCTGGCCCATCATCGAGCCCCACCGCTACTCCGAAAAAAAACACGGCGCCCGCTACGGCGGCGGCGCGGTCGCGCAAATGCTCTCCGGCTACACTGGCCACGCCCTCTGCCTCGATTATTTCGGCGCGCCCTCGCCCGCCGAAGAATCCCTCGGCCTCCCGCTGCACGGCGAAGCCGGCACCCGCCGCTGGCTCCTCACCAAAAAATCCGTGCGCGACGGCGCAGCGCAACTCAGCATGCGCGTCCGCGTCCCCAGCGCCGCCCTCACGGTACAACGCGACATCACCCTGCGCGAAAACGAATCTGTCGCCTACGTCACCGAAACCGTCGCCAACAAAAATAGTCGCGACCGCTATTTTCAGTGGGTCCAGCACGCCACTTTCGGCCCACCATTCTTGAAAGAAACCGAAAGCATCGTCGCCATCCCCGGCACCCAATCCAAAACTTCGCCCGACGATTACGGCGGCCACTGCGCCCTCGCCACCGATCAGGAATTCACCTGGCCCCACGCCCCCGCCTACGACGGCGGCACGCACGATATTTCGCAGCCGTTCGCCCGCAAGGGAAGTGGATTCGTAGCGACAACTCTATTGGGAGGCGGTGCGCCAGATTCGCCCTTCACCTATGTTGCAGTTTTGAATTGGAAACTCGGCCTAATCGCCGGATATATTTTCCGCCGCGCCGATTTTCCCTGGGCCGCCATCTGGGAAGAAAATTGCTCCCGCGCCGACGCCCCCTGGCACGGCACCACCCAAGCCCGCGGCCTCGAATTCGGCAACACGCCGCTGCCCCTCGGCCTGCAACACGCCATCAATTCCGGCCCGCTCTTCAGCACGCCGGCTGTCGGCCGCGTCCCCGCGGCCGGCCACGCAACCGCGAGCTACGCGATCTTCGCCACCGAAGTCCCGCCAACCTGGAAGAAAATTTCCAGCATCGACGTCCGGGCCAGCGCCAACGAGAGCGTCGACGCCATCGCAATCACCGGCCCGCAAGCCGGCGATCAGATCACGCTCCCAGCAACCCACCTAGCCACACTCTGGCCCACCACTCCAAAATAATCCGCCAAGAACGTTTGGATCGCGGTGGCCCTGCCAGCGCTTTGCCGCCACGCCAAAAAATTCCCAGCCGAAGCCTCGTCAGCCGAAAAGTACTTGCGCCTGTAGCGGCCAGCTTCAGCTGGGCAGCCGTTGCCTTTGGTTCTAAGCCGTCATCCTGAGGAGCTGAGCGACGAAGAATGTCTCTTCGATCTCACCGCTCGCGCCGAATCCAGGCCGTACGCGACGCATCCCGTCCCTAACCCGCAGTCGTTTCGCCCGCTCCCGCATCCAATAGTGAATCGGCCCGGCAGCTTCCGCTAAAATGGGCGCGCATCGCACGCACATGAAAATCCTCTCCCTCAACGTTGGCGTCCCGCGCGAAGTCCCGGTCCACGGCGGCTCCATCGTCACCGGCATCTTCAAACAACCGGTCGAAGGCCGCGTCACGCTCCGCCGCCTGAATCTCGATGGCGATCGCCAGGCGGACCTCACCGTTCACGGCGGCCCCTACAAGGCCGTCTACGCCTACCCGCACGAACACTATAAGTATTGGAAAAAAGCGCTACCCGGCCGCGCCCTGCCTCTCGGCGTCTTCGGCGAAAATTTCACCACCGAAGGGATGCTCGAGACCGAGGTTTTCATCGGCGATAAATATTCCGTAGGAACCGCCGAAGTAACGGTGACCCAACCGCGCCAACCCTGCTACAAACTCAATGTCCGCTTCGACGACGACCTGATGGTCAAACGTTTTCTCACCAGCGGCCGCAGTGGTTTCTACCTGTCCGTCACTCAGCCCGGCGAAGTCGCCGTCGGGGACGAAATAAAATTAGTAAGCCGCGATCCCCACGGCATCTCCATCGCCGAGTTCAACCGCATCTTCACCGCCAAATCCCTCACCCCCGACGACCTCGCCCTAATCCAAAAAATGATTCAAATCCCAGCTCTCCCCCAAGACTGGAAAGACTACTACCGCGAAGGTCTAGCCCGCATCGGCTAGCGAATCGTTGCAACAATCGTCCGTGCGCCGTTATCGCCCCAATCCCACCCGCGACAAAATCGCCTGAAACCGCGCATCGCTCCGTAACGGGTCGAACATGGGATCCACTTTCAACGATGTCAGCCCCGGCGAATGTTTCGCCACCGCTTCATTCAGGTAGGAGATCGCCCGATTGTCGTCCTTCAACGCCACGTACGCGCCCACGAAGGCCATCGGGTCAGTCGATTCTTTCGGCGCCGACTTTTTTGCTTCTTCCAGCGCACGCTGCGCCAGCTCTATTCGGTTGGTCCGGGCGTACACCTGCCCTTCCGTTGACAACAGCCAAAAATTCACTCCGGCTTTCTTCCGCGCTTCGATATCGGCCAGCGCCTCGTCCGCCCGCCCGGTTTCCAGGTATGGAAACACAATCATGTGCGCCCGCGAAAAATTCGGTTCCATCTCTATCACTTCGTGTAGCTGGGCGATGGCCCGGTCGTATTGCCGCGCGAAATAATAAAAAACTCCCAGATCGGCTTTCATGATTAACGACAGCGGATCGAGCTGGAGGGCGTGCTGCATTTCGGCGAAGGCTTCGTCAAAACGCCCTTCAAACGCGAGGTGTTCGGCGTACCAGTGGTGTCCGGTCGCGTAGTTCGGATCCAGTTCAATGGCCCGGCGGAATTCCTGGTCCGCGGTTTGCCAGTCCCAATCGTAATTTTGCGCGATCAGCGCCAGCGAGGCGTGCGCCTCGGCCGAGCGCTCGTCCAGGCTCAAAGCCTTCAGCGCCGCCGCCCGCGCCTTCGGAATCAGTTGGTCCGGAGGCTCGACGTAATATTCCGCCATCACCGCGTAGGTATCGGCCAGCCCGGCGTACGAACGCGCGTAGCCGGGATCCTTATCGATCGATTGCTGGAATTGTCGTGCTGCTTCCTGAAACCCCGGGCCGGTGCGCTTGTTCCAGAAATACCGGCCTTTCAGATAATCGTCGTAGGCTTCGAATGATTTTACGTTGGCCGTTCCCGCCACTGCGGCAGCCGCCGCCGGGCGCGCCGCGCTCGTCGTGGGTTGCCCCAGCGCAGTTTGAATTTCATCTGAAATTTCCTGCGCAATTTCGCCTTGCACTGCCAGCACGCTGTGCAGTTCGCGGTCGTACTCCCGCGACAAAATATGCGTCTGATCGGACACCCGGATCAGCTGCGCCGTAATCCGCACTTTGTCCGCGTCGCGCCGCACGCTGCCTTCCAGCACGTATTGCACGCCCAGCTCGCGCGCGATTTGCTCCAGCGGCTCGCTGCTGTTCTGGTAGTGCATCACCGAGGTTCGCGCGATCACGCCCAGCCGTTGCGGATTTTCCTGCCCCAGCTGCGCGATCATTTCTTCGGTCATCCCGTCGCTGAAATAATCCTGCTTCGCGTCGCCGGTCATGTTCTTGAAGGGCAGCACCGCGATCATCGCCGGTTCCGCGGTGCTCGCGAGCGGCGCCTTCGAATGCGGGTGCGCGTGCGTAGCCCGATACGCGGCGAACGCGCCGCCAAGCGCGAGCACCGCGATTACGATCGCCGCGATCGCGTACCGCGAACGAGACGCGTCCGCCGGAATCGCCCGCGCCGCATCTTCGTCCGCGGCTGAATATTCAGCAACAGTGTTTTCGGGAGCCGAGAGCAGGGAACCCGCGGCGGAATTCGCCGCGTCCGCCGGATTAGCCGCTTGCTGCCCCCAGTTCGGGGCCGAGGCATCCGCCGCCGGCTCGATTTTCTCCACCGGCGCGATGAAGCGGTAGCCCAGCTTGGGCAGCGTCTCGATGTACCGCGGTTCCGTGGCCGAATCGTTCAGCACCGCGCGAATTTCTTTGATCGAAGTGTTCAGGACATGTTCGAAATCGACGAAAATTTCCGAAGACCATAATTCGGCGCGCAACTCTTCACGGGTCACCACGTCGCCCGCTCGGCTCAGCAGCAAATTCAGCACCCGCAAGGGCTGCGGGCGTATTTTCAGCTTCGACCCGCGCACGTACAGCTCGCGCGTCCGTGAACGCGATTCGTAGTCACCAAACCGGAAAACTGTGGAGGTTGGTTCCATGGCCTCGACAAGCTGCAGGGTTGTCAGATTCTCGCCCGTCGCCCGCAGTCCGCGCAAGGTGCAATTCGGGACAGGTCAACGAAAGGCACCTGATCCGCCGGCCATCCGCCCGAAATGTGACCTCTAAACCTTTCCATATCAGTGGCATGGGCCTTCACCACAATTCCATTCTTTCTTCACCGCCCCGGCATTGACGATTCTCCCCGCATGCTCTATCAACGAGCCACAAGTTTTCCGTTCGTCATCGAAAGCGGTTGGGACGCGACTCCGGCTATACCGCCGGCTCGCCTTGGCGCCTAGGTTCGAAAAAGATCTGTCTCTAAGGATGGTGTGCCCGTGAAAGGAAAGACACTCGTAGAGTCTCTGATCAGGTCCGGAAAGCGTAAATGGACCGCAGTCGCCATGGTCTTGGTCGCGGCTGGGGCTGTATCCGCCGGCGTGATCGTGATTCCCAATCTGTTTCCATTTCTCGACGCCACCGGCTTGGTTTCGACCTTCAACGCCACCGGCCCGATCCATGAAGATGGCGCGTTTTTCCAGAGCCTGGGCACCAACGGCCGCACCTGCGGCACGTGTCATCAAGCCAGCGACGCGATGGGTCTGCGCGCGGACAACGTCCGCATTCGCTACATCACTTCCCGCGGCACCGATCCACTTTTCGCCGCAATTGATGGCGCCAATTGTCCCAGCGGTTCGCCACGAAATCCTGCCGACCATAGCCTGCTGCTCGGCCACGGGCTGATTCGGATTCCGATCACTTTGCCGTCCACCCCGCAATTCACCATCAAAGCCGTGCACGATCCTTACGGCTGCGCCATCGTCACGGATGACACCGGTGCGCAAATTGTTTCGGTCTACCGCCGCCCGCTGCCGACGACCAACCTGAAATTCCTCAGCACCATCATGTTTGACGGCCGGGAAACCATTCAGTCCCTGGCCACGCCTGCAACGTTCATGGCTAGCTTGAATTTCGACTTGCAGCACCAGGCCATGGACGCGACGCTGATTCACGCGCAAGCCGCGAATCCGCCCACCGCCGCGCAACAAGCCGACATCGTGAATTTCGAATTGGGTTTGAACTCCGCGCAGATCGCCGACGACCACGCCGGCGCGCTGAATCAGGACGGCGCGCTCGGTGGCGCGTTGAATCTTTCCCAGCAGGTGCCTTTTTACTATCCCGGCACCAACGATTCGCTGGGCCACGATCCCGAAGGCGGCACGTTCAATCCCGCCGCCGTCTTCACCATGTTCCAAGCCTGGGAAAATCTGCCGTCGTCGTGGAATCCGCTGCAGAATTACTTGAACGCCCAGCGCGCGCAAATCGCCGCCGGCGAAAAGCTCTTCAACACCCGCGCGCTCACCATCTCCAGCGTGCGCGGGCTCAACGACAACGCCGCCCTTGGCGTCGTCCCGGTCGCGCCGTTCATGGGCACCTGCACCACTTGCCACGACGCGCCCAACGCCGGCGACCACTCGCTGCCGCTCCCGCTCGATATCGGCACGGTCCATTCGCCCGCGAATGAAACCGACCCGATCATCGCGGCCGGGATCGCCCAACTTGATATACCCGATCTTCCGGTGTACGCAATCACCGGCTGCCCGGATCCGTTCGCGCCACCTACAGGAAATGCTGGCGTCTCAGGAGCGCCAGCGCCACCTTATGTGATTTATACGACGGATCCGGGGAAGGGATTAGTGACGGGGATGTGCAGCGACGTCGATCGGGTGAAGGGGCCGGTGCTGCGCGGGCTCGCGGCCCGCGCGCCGTACTTCCACAACGGAGCCGCGCAAAACCTCGACCAGCTCCTCAACTTCTACAACCAGCGCTTCCAGATGAATCTCACCACCGAAGAAAAATCCCAGCTGGAGGCGTTTCTGAATTCACTGTAAAAATCCTGCCCCACAGCAAAAAAGCACGGCGCCGCCGCCCCCGTGACGCCGTGCTTTTTAATATTCGGTGAAGTTGAAAAGCGCTACGAGGCTTTTTCTTCGGCGGCGGCGACGAATTCGCTGTAGGGGCCTTTGAAGTCTTCGATTTTCTGGCCGGCTTCGAAGTTCCAGATGCGGGTGGCCACTTCGTCGATCACGTCGTGGTCGTGGGTGACCAGCAGCACGGTGCCGTCATATTTCTGCAGCGCGATGTTCAGCGCGTTGATCGATTCCAAATCCAAGTGGTTGGTCGGCTCGTCCAGCACCAGGACATTCGGTTTCTGCAGCATCAGCCGGCAGAAAATCAAACGGGCGGTCTCGCCGCCGCTCAACGCGCTGGTCTGCTTGGTGGCCTCTTCGCCGGTGAAAAGCATCTGGCCCAACACGCCGCGCAGCTCTTCCTGGGTGGCTTGCGGCTTGAATTGATGGAGCCACTCGATGGTATTCATTCCGTGCTTGATCGATTCGGCGTGGTCCTGGGCAAAATATCCGCAGGCCGCGTTGTGGCCCCAGATCACCTGGCCGCCGTCGACCGGGAACTCGCGCTCCGCATCATCAATGTATCCGGGCGCGGTTTTCATCAGGCACTTGAGCAAAGTGGTCTTGCCGGTGCCGTTGCGCCCCATCAAGGCGATTTTCTCGTTGCGGTCCACGGCCGCGGAGAAATTCGGCCAGACCTTCACGCCGTTGTAGGACTTGGCCACGCTCTTGATGTCCAGCGGATGCTTGCCCGAATTTTGCTCTACCTGAAACCGAATGTAGGGCCGGGCGATGTTCGACCGCGCCAGCTCGGTGGTCTGCAAGCGCTCGACTTCTTTCTTGCGCGAAGTGGCCTGGGCCGACCGGGTGCCGGCTGAAAAGCGGGCGATAAAATCCTGCAAGTGGGCGATTTTCTTCTCGCGCTGCTCATTCTCGCTTTCCACCCGCGCGCGCACCGAGGTCTTGGCCACCACCATGTCGTCGTACCCGCCGTTGTACATGATCACCGTCTGGTAATCGATGTCCGCGGTGTAGGTGCAGACGCTGTTCAAAAAGTGCCGGTCGTGGGAGATCACAATCAGCACGCCGTCATATTCATTCAAATAATCCTGGAGCCAGTGCACCGAATCGAGGTCCAGGTTGTTGGTGGGCTCGTCCAGCAGCAGGACTTGCGGATGGCCGAAGAGAGCCTGGGCCAGCAGCACGCGGACTTTCTGCCCGCCCTGCAACTCGCTCATCATGCGCTCGTGCAGCGGCTCGTCAATGCCGAGCCCGTCGAGCAGCACGGCCGCGTCGGTTTCCGCGGTGTAGCCGTCATTTTCGCCGACGATGCCTTCAAGCTCGCCCAGGCGCATGCCGTCGGCATCGGTCAGCTCGTCGTGCGGCTTGTTGTAGAGAGTTTCGCGCTCCTGCAGCGCCTTCCACAGCGGGCGGTTGCCCATGATTACCGTGTCGATCACGCGCTTATCGTCGAAGGCAAACTGGTCCTGGGACAAAATGCCCAGCTTCTTGGGCCGGGTGACGTCGCCCTTGGTGGGCTCGATCTCGCCGGTCAAAATTTTCATCAAGGTCGATTTGCCCGCGCCATTCGGCCCGGTAATGCCATAGCGGCGGCCAGCAAAGAAGGTGGTGGAGACGTCCTCGAAGAGGACCCGCGGCCCATAGCGCATCGTAACGTTGTTAATCGATAGCATCGCCTTTAGATTATACCGTATCTCCCGAAGTTTTCAGCACGCGCGCAAGATCGCCGCTCCGCCATTGCGCGCCAGTGGGCCTCTGCCTTTGCGCGCCCGTGCGCGACAAATGCGGCAAAACCGCGTGGCCAAAACCGTTGAATTTGCGGATTAGAATTTGAGTTGGCCTCATGTTGTCTATGACTTACGTGAATTTCTAATTGCTGGTAGCGGATTAGAAATTCGGCATTCCGTGGCCTCGCCCCACGTGGCGATCGGAATTCCGCCACGGCGGCCGTTGCGCGCGAAAAACGCCCGCCCCCCGCGGGATTTAGTGTCGATCTGATTTCACGTCCGCCCTTTGTTTTGTGGAAGTTAAAGCCGTTTTCAGATTGCGCGAAGTGTCGATTAGAAATTTGGCTTTGCGCGGCGCGAATCCGGAGTTCGCAGCCGGAATCGTCGCCAAGGTGTACGCAGATTTGCGGGCGGCAGGGAATTGCGAGTTGCGGCGGAAGAGTGGGTGTCAGTTCAAGTTGGCCATCCGCCATTAAGGACCTGCAAGTCAACAAGCTAGGTGAGGCTCTTGAGAACTTACGGTCGTCGCCACAGGACGAATGGACGATGTTGCCCGGGTTCGTGTTTAGGTGTTCTGAAATAAGTCAAATGTGCCAGTTGCCGGAGAGCGAAGTTGCAGCGGTATTGGCGTCGTTTGCGGGCCCTCAAGGCGACTTCAATGCCGAATTCAAGAGCATCTCGGCAGCCTCGAAAGGAAGGATCAATCCGGGGCGGGACCAAGGCTTCGTGGACGCCCGAAGGATAGGGCGAAACGACCTTTGTCCCTGCGGGTCTGGACTCAAATATAAAAAGTGCCACGGTAGTTCAATTTGAATATTACGGCCGTTCGACAGATCCGCCGCAGGATGATGTAAGCCGACAAAGCGATCTAGGGGGAAGAATGAGTGGCTCAGATCACGAAACAAAACCGTGGCTAATTGAGGATAAAGCTAAACCGACGGAGTTCGAAAAAACTAGACTCGAAGATCGGGCGTTCGCAGAGACGATCATGTCCCGAAGCGTCGGTATCTTGACGGACGCGGGGCAGGGCGTTGGGACGGGAACTTTGGTGCGCTACAGGGATATACGTCTGATCTTGACTGCGCGTCACGTGATTGCGGGATCTCTGCCCTCGAGTCTTCGGTTCGCGTTCCGGCCCCCCGGCAGCTTGCACGAAGCGCCGCTCAGAGCGTTTGCGGCCGGGCCGACTCCGTTACTAGGGGGCCAAGCGCTTAAGATAATCAGGATCGTCGAGGACATTCCCTACGATATCGCCGCTGTCATACTCGACGACGGACAGGAAATTGCCGCTCCAGCAGAACTGTACGACGCGAATTTGATTAAGGTCATCGAAATACCTGACAGATCCACCTTACAAATCGCAGGATTTCCATCAGACAACGCAATTCAAGTAAACCAGCGAACGAAGGCAGTTGGCGCAGTGATGGATCGAGCCGAATTTGACGCAGCACTGAACGGCCGACCTGACCTGAGCCGTTATTTGTCGCATAAACAATTTGCCTTCGGATACGGATGGGCCGACGATCTCGAACCACGTGGGTTCAGTGGTTCTGCGGTCTGGGGCGGCGCTGATTCGAAGTCACCCATCTGGACGGCGAACATCACTTTGGTTGGCGTGGTCACACAGTATTTGCGAACAGAAAAGCTAATGTGTGCGGCTAAATTAGAAGGCATTGTGCCGCTGCTGACTCGGCTGAACAGCTAGCGTCGCGAGACGTTCGTTTGCCGCGAGCATTTGGCCATGCGCCTCCCAGCACCCTGCCTCGATCTGAATCGCGGCGTTCGTCAATGAACTCTATCCTTCGATCTTTGAGTCGAGACCTAGCTAATCGAATGGGCAGTGATAGCGAAGAAAGCGCAGAGCCTCTCCGCTCTGCGAGTCGAGTGATACTTGACCGTATCCGTGCCTCAAAAATATGTTCCGCACAACCTGAGTTTCACCAGGGGTCACGCCTAAAGCAGAGCCCACGATCTTTACCAATGTGTTCTGTCGACGTTTCAAAAGACGATTGAGATTTGTCTCATCGTAACCAAAACCCACGAAACAAATGAGTTCCGCGCTCATAAGCAGTTGATATGCCTGCTCGAATCTTTCTGAAACAGTTCCTTCGTGAATGATTTGAATACCGTCAGCGGCAGCACGCACTGTTCGAGGATTCAGGCCTGCGCCGAAAGCCGCTCCATTTGCCACTTCTAGAGGCAAAGGACCGAGCTGGCCGTAAAGATGTACGATCGGGATTGTATTGAGCATCTCAAAACATACCCTACGTTCTTTCCCGTAGGAATTTTCGAGCGCTGTCGCCAGGTAATATTCGAGTGTACGGTCGTAATTGAAAGTAATCACTGAGACGTGGTTCTGATCAAACTCTTCGAATCGTGTATTCAACTTATTGAAGAAGTATTCATACCAATCGCTCCCGTTTTGTCCGAAGAGTGCGTCACGAAACTCGTGGGAAAGAAGTTCGCAGGCAGTTGCTACCTTTCCGATGTCAAGAAACTCATCGCGGTGTTCTAAGAACGCGTCAACGGACCGCTTTCCAGAGTGCTTAAGTGCGTCACGGAATTGCGATATATGGCCTTCGCTAAATCTTAGCTCCTTGGCTATCGCCTTCATCGTATCGCTGGGCGAATCGAGGCGGCGTACGATTTCGGCTTTCAGTTTGGGCCCGGAGGGAAACCCAAACGGCATACTGGCTCCGGCACCCAATACCAAAACGACCCGTTTAGTTATCAATGATTTCTCCCTTGTCGTGTGTACCTTTACGTCAACAATACCGGCATGTTATCACGCATCGCCGCTGTGTCGGTGAACCGAAGCGACAGGCGGGAGGAAGCGAGGGAGAAAAACATTTGAAGCAGGTCCTTCGTCGCGAACAAGCGCTCCTCAGGATGACGAGACACGGGGAGAAAGCGATAACGAAAACCGAAGCGAAACTTTATACGGGGATGAGGGTGCGGATGTGATGCATGAGGCGGGCGCCGTCGCTTTTGGGGAGGATCAGCTCGACGGGGACGTCGGCGAAGGCCCAGGCGGAGGAGCCGGCGTGCTGGGTGAAGAGGATGATCGGAACCTGGGGCATGATTTGTTTGAGCTGGCGCGCGGCCTGCAGGCCGTCGAGGACCGGCATGGAAACGTCGAGGACGATGAGGTCGGGCCGGCACTGAATGGCGAGGTCGATGGCTTCCTGGCCGTCGCGGGCTTCGGCGCAGAGTTTGTAATCCTGCTCGGCCTCGAACATTTTGCAGAGCATTTTGCGGATGAGCGGATTGTCGTCAGCGATGAGAACCGTTCTGGGCACGGGCATCCTGTGGCGGCGCAGCCGAGGAGTGTAACATTTCTGGTAGTTACGCTAACAGTATGCGGGACGCGCGGCGATACAGGAATCGCTGTAGGGGAGTACCGGTGGCAGGATTGGAACCTGCTAGAAAAAGATTTCGAAGAAATTCGAAAGCTAGCGCCGAAATGGAACGGGGCGGGGCGCGTGTTAGTACTGATAGTCCGTGGGCGGCGGGATTTCGAGAATGGCGCGGACTTTTTGGCGGCGGGTGATTTCGACGGGCGTGCGGCCGCGTTGGTCGAGCCATTTGCGGAAGGCTTCGAGTTTGACGTTGTGGGTTACCGGGATATTTTGGACCGCGACTTGGACGTTGCCGACGTCGGGATTGTGGCCGGCGATCCAGTCGGTGTGGCGCAGAGTTTTGAGGGCCAGGGCGACGGCTTCGTAAAGGGTGCCGGCGGTGACGTGGACGGAATGCTCGGTGCCTTCGCGGTCGCGGAGGGTGACTTTGCAGGATTTGAGTTCCATGGGCGGAGTGTAACAGGTTCGCTTTTTGTTCGCCAAGGCAAAAATGGAAGATTGGGCGGCGTGGCGGTGGGAAGGCCAGGCGGGAAAGGCCGGTGCAACGCCAACGGCGAGCAAGGTCAAAGGCCGGCGCGAACGGCGTCTGAAAGACGACGCGATTCGCGCGACGTTAAGGTGCGGCGCTGCGGGCCGGGTTTTATTTTTTAGGCAGGTGCGGGGACGCGCCGTATTTAGCGGAGTGCTGCGTCGGATTTTAGGCAGCCTGACGGGCTGGGCTAAGTGGTGCCGGGCCTACGGCGCTCGCGCGAACTCCAGAACTCCAGAACTAGGGAACGGTGAAGATGATGGTGGCGTTGAAGGGCACGGCTTTGCCGTCTTGCAGGTACGGCTGGAATTTCCAGTGGCTTACTGCGGCGGACGCCGGGAGGAAAGTGGCCCCGAGGTTTTTGATGTTGCGCACGCCAAGGAGTTTGCCGTCGTCGTCGACGGAGATTTGAATTTCGACTTTGGTGCCGTGCGGCGCGCTGCCCGCGGGAAAAGTCGGTTCGCTGAGGTTGGTCGCGAGCTGGCGCGCCTGGTCATTGGAAAGTTCAACGACGGGCGGCGCCGGGGTGACTTGAACTTTAAAAGCAAAGCCCATCAGCGAATTGACTTGCACCGGGACGCCTTGCACTACCGGGGCTTTCAACTTCCACTTCAAAAGTATCTGGCGCAAGGGCTCGTCGAGCCCGGGATTGTCGCAGCCCGCGGAAAAGGCTTCGCGGACATTTCCGGCGCGATCGGCGGAGACGAATGCGCCGCAGCCGCCGGAACCTTGTCCACCGACCACGGTGGGCCAGGCGATGTCCGCGCCGCCGATGACCAGGCTGCGCATGGTGTCTTCGCCGATCGACAGGAAGGAGATGCGTTCGGCGGGCGGCGTGGGATTAACGACGGCAAAAAGAGATTCGTCGGGCTGGGTCAGCGGCTCGAGCTCGGTGATGGTGGCGACGAGTTCGTGGTCGGATCCGGGACCGTTGAGGATCTGTCGCGCGACCTGCTTGTTGCCGAATTTTTCGTAGTCCTTATAGGTCGCGTCATAGGACTTGGTGAAAATCGATGCAAAGGTTTCGTCGTGGTTGAAACAAATTACCCAACGGTCCACGCGGAAGTGGACGTCGCCGCAGGCGGTGCCATTTTTTCCGCTGGGCGCCGCCGTGCCGCGGGCATTGATTTGTTTCAATCCGGCGGCGAAGGGAACCGGGTCGAACGCCGCGTTGATAAATTCAAAGAGCCAGTAGGGATAGTAGTTGCCGGTGTTGATTTCGGAGACGGCGTCGCCATTGACGATCAGCGTTTGCGAAAAGTCCGGCGATTGGATCGTGCGGCGGTATTTGGTGGGGGAGAGCCAGGATTCTTCGATCTCGGCGTGGCGCGCGGACTGCGGCTTGGAGGTTTCGGCAATGAAAAATTTAAGGTGGAAGGGCTGGCTGCCGGGAAGAGTGAGCTGCGACTTTTTTAGGGCTTTTTCAACCTGATCATATAGCGAGGGGCCGCTGGGCTGGGCCGGAGGCGCGCCGTACTGGGCTTGTACCGTGGAGGGAAACCAGAGAATTGCGAGCAGGAGACTGAGGAGGACGGTAATTTTTGAGTTGGTCAATTTGGGTGGCGCCTTTGGATGGCGGATTCGGGTGCGCCGGTATTTTACTGGCAAAAAGCGCGGGGAGTGGAATTTGTTTGGGTGCGGCGAGCATTCGCGGAGTTGGCGGGTGGGAGTGATGGACTATAATTCGGGGCGAGGAAATTGGGGAATTTTCCAGGGAAGGAATAATCGATGAGCAAAGTGCGGGTGGCGAGTTTTAGCGTGTCGTTGGATGGATTTGGAGCTGGGCCGGATCAGGATTTGCAGAATCCGATGGGCGTGGGCGGGATGGTGCTGCATGCCTGGGCGTTTCCGACACGGACATTTAAGAAAATGCAGGGGGGCGAAGGCGGGTCGACGGGCGTCGACGAAACGTTTGCGGCGCGCGGATTTGAAAATGTAGGCGCGTGGATTCTGGGGCGGAATATGTTTGGGCCGGTGCGCGGGCCGTGGTTGAACGAGGATTGGAAAGGGTGGTGGGGCGACACGCCGCCGTATCATGTGCCGGTTTATGTGTTGACCCATCAGGCGCGGGAGCCGCTGGTGATGCAGGGCGGAACGACTTTTTATTTTGTGACCGAGGGGATGGAGGTGGCGTTGCGGCGGGCGATCGACGCGGCGCACGGGCGGGATGTGCGCATTGGCGGAGGAACGACGACGGTGCGGGAATATTTACGGGCGCGGCTGATCGATGAGATGCATCTGGCGGTTTCACCGAAACTGCTGGGTCGAGGAGAAAATCTTTTCGAGGGGATCGATTTGCCGGCGCTGGGTTATCAGACCGTCGAGCGCGTGGCCGGTGAGAATGCGACGCATGTGGTGATTGCGAAGAGTTAAATGCGCGGAACGGCGCGGGTGGGGCGGGAAAGCCAGGCGGGAAAGGCCGGTGCAAGGTCAACGGCGAGCGAGGTCAAAGGCCGGCGCGAACGGCGTCTGAAATACGACGCGATTCGCGCGACGTTAAGGTGCGGCGCTCCGCGCCGTGTTTTGTTTTTTAGGGTGACGGCGTTTTTTTGGCGGGGCTGAAGCCCCGCCCTTCCGAAGCGCATGGTGCGGACGAGTGGTGATTGTGGCGAATCGGGGTGGGCGAGTTCTTCGCTATGCTCAGAATGACGACGAGAGGATTGGTGGTTGGGAAATAAATTCGGAGGCGTGGATGACAAAAGTCTTGAGCGGCGGGGTGGTAGCGATGGCGGGGGTGATGTTGTTTGGAGCCGGCTGGGCCGGGCGTTCGGCACGAGCGGCGGCGCAAAACGCGGCACAGACACCGGCACAAAGTGCGGCGCAGACCCAGCGGGTTGCGCAATTTGAAAATGAGGACGTCAAGGTGTGGAAGTCGCTGGTGCTGCCGAACCAGCCGCTGACCATGCACCGGCACGATCACCCGCGGGTGATTGTCGCGCTCAAGGGCGGGACGATGAAAATCGTCGAGCAGGACGGCGGGTCGGAAACGCATGTCTGGGAGACGGGGAAGGCGTATTGGCTGCCGGCCAACGCACCGAATACCAAGCACGCGGACGTGAATGCCGGCGCGGAGCCGATCGAAGTGATGGTCGTGGAATTGGAGAAAGAGAAATAGGGCGCGGCGAATTCAGGCGTGGTGCCAGGAGTTGCGCGTTGGTCAGGTCACGTTTGGGTCGGAGGGCCAGCCCCTCGCAATATCCCGGCGCTGGCCTCCTCGGTTAGCCGATCAGTGCTTTCAGCTCTTGGGAGATTTTTCCTCGCGCGGAGCGGCGGCTTCGTGCTGCGCTGGTGGTTTCGATTCATGCACGGTTGCGGGCTTCGGCTCCGATTGGGGTTTGGCCTCGGGCTTGGGTTCGTGCGCGGCCGCGGGCTTTGACTCGGTTCGAGGCTTTGGCTCCGGCTTGGATTCGTGCGCGGCTGCGGGTTTTGGCTCGGTTTTGGGTTTGGCTTCAGGTTTTGGTTCATGGGTGGTGGTGCGCTTTGGTGCTGGTTCGGACTTCACTTCGGGCTTGGCTTCCGGCTTTGACTCGTGCGTGGCTGCAGGTTTTGTTTCGGTTTTAGGTTTGGGTTCGGATTTGCGTTCATGCGTGGTCGCGGATTCCGCGCGCGGTGTCGATGACTTCGACTCGTGCGCGGCCACTGGTTTCGATTCGTGCGCGGTCTCCGGCTTGGATTCCTTAGCGGTTGCAGGTTTCGATTCCGTGCGGGGTTTGGTCTCTGCTTTCGGTTCGGACTTCGGTTCGGATTTAGCCAGCGGCTTCGTTTCCGTTCGAGTACTGGATTCGGCGGTGCGTTCGGTCCGAGGTTTGGTCGTGGTGCGCGCGGTGGTTTCGCTACGCGGCTTGGCCGCGGGTCTTGGTTCGGTTCGCGTGGTGGTCAAGCGATCAGCAGCGGAGGCCTTGGCTGGGACTACCGTTGCGCTTTTGAATTCGCCGGGCCTCTCCGTTGCGCGCACCGCCGGGCGGCCGTGATTGGCGGACGCGAACTGGTTGCGATCGGAGCGCGCGGCGCCGACATGTTGTTCCTGTGCGGCCGTCGGCCCAGTGTGATGCTCGCGCGCGAATCGCTCTTGCGCGGCTGTCGGACGCGCGGTGACGCCGCCACGGCCGCCGTTGTAACTGACGTGCGTGTTGTGGATCACGACATTTCGCTGATAAACGTTGTGTACGATCGCGACGTCTACATTGTTGACGCGGCTGTTATAGAAAAAATTGTTGCCGCGCCAATAGCCGCCGGCGTAGCCGATGCCGGAATAACCGAAACCGTAATTGATCCCACCGTAGAAGCCGACTTGCGGTCCCCAGTAGCCGGCGTTCCAGAGGTAGGCGCCGCTATTCCAGCCCCAGTAGCCAGGCGTCCAGAGAAATCCAACGGTGGGCGGTTCGACCCAAGTTCCAGGCACCCAAAAATATCCGCCATCATCGCTGTAGCTCCAATATCCCGGCGTCCAGATGTAACCCGCTTCCGGGCAAATGGGCTGGGTGTAAACGGGCAAGGCGGGCGGAGCAACCGTGACCGAGAGAAGAACCTGCGCCGAAGCGACGGGCGCCATGGACAATGTAAATGGAATCGCGAAAAGAGCCGCGGCTATCAAGAGCCAGCGCCCGACTCCAAAAAAGTTGAGCGAGCGGTCGACATTAGAAATGCGCATTTAAGTCACCTCGCAAGAAAAGTCATGCTGCGGAAAATTGTACGAGGCGAGATGGAATGCGGCGATACGGTAAAAGCTCTAAAGCAACGCAAAGTTTACGTTATGGATTGGAAGCGTTGATCCCGGCGGTCAAGTGCTTTGGTACGTGCAGGTCCAGTACCGGTGCGGGAGAATATTTTACGCACGGCGGCAAAAAAATACTCGATGGTTGAGCACTGCGATGGCGATGGCCTCGAGGGATTGGCGCGCGCGCAGGGAACTCTGAGATCCCCGTCGCAAATAGACTTTGCGAACCCGTCGTACACCGCCGGCATCTAACCAAGCACAGCCCTCCAATTCCATGGAGGATACGGAGGAACTTATGTACGTGATTACGGGCGCGACAGGAAACACGGGAAGCGAAGTAGCAAAAAAGTTGCTGGCAGCAGGGGGCCAGGTGCGGGTGGTGGGCCGCAGCGCACAACGGCTGGGACCACTGGTAAAGAAGGGCGCAGAGGCTTTCGTTGCGGACATCACCGACGCGGGGGCGCTCACGAAGGCTTTTTCAGGTGCGAAGGGAGTGTACGCGATGATCCCGCCGGACGTGAGCTCCCCGGATGTGCTGGCGCACTATCAGCGCGTGGGCGAGGCCTTGGCCACTGCGATTGAGAAGAGCGGAATAAAATACGCCGTGGTGCTGAGCAGCGTCGGCGCGGACAAGCCGGATAAAACAGGACCGGTGGTCGGGCTGTACAATTTTGAAAAGAAACTTAGCGCGATTCCTAGTTTGAACGCGCTTTACCTGCGACCCGCCGGGTTCATGGAAAACCTGCTGTTCCAGATTGGCGTGATCAAAGGCTTCGGAACAATGGCCGGCCCGGTGAAAGGCGATCTGCGAATACCGATGATCGCCACGCGCGATATCGGCGACGCAGCCGCCGACGCCCTGTTGCAGCTCAATTTTCAAGGAAAGAGCGCGCGCGAACTGCAAGGAGCCCGCGACATCACGAACACGGAAGCCGCCAAAACAATCGGCGCGGCGATCGGCAAGGCCGACCTGACCTATAAACAGATGCCCGCGGCACAGTTGAAGCCCGGTTTCATGCAGATGGGCATGTCTTCGAATATGGCGGATCTGCTGTTGGAATTGGCGGACGCGCAGAATTCGGGACACTTAAAAGCGCTGGAGCCACGTTCCGCAAAGAACACCACTCCCACAACGTTGGAAACTTTTGCAGCTGAAGTTTTCGCGCCGGCCTATCGGGGGCAAAAAGCGGCCAACGCCTAGGCGCTGGCGGCTGTGGCCCCGCCCAGCGGGGCCCAGCTCCCAGCCGGTGATGTTCCGGGGATCGTTTTAACGCATGCGTTTCGCGCATTCGTTTCGTTAATTCGCGCCTGTCACTCCATTCGAGCATTCCGCAGGGGTGTGAAGTAAATCTGGTTACTTGGGAAAGTGGAAATCGAAGGGAGGTCCCTCGTCGGGGCAGGTGCGGCCCGTCTGTCGAGATGACAACGTGAACCGAAGCGACGGCAACTGCAACCGCAACGGATGCCCGGCTGCGCCGGCCGCTACAGGTGAGGACGGGAAGCGAGACGCGTTGCGCGGGATCGTTTGGGTGATGAGGGGGGCTTGGTCAAATGCGGCGGCAGAGCCGCTGCACTGCAAAGGCACTTGGACCGGGGCTTTTACTCTTGGGGTTGTTTTGCGCGGATTTCGCGGAGGAGTTCTTCACGGCGAAGTTTGCTTTCTTCTTCGATGATGACTTCGCGGAGGTTGGACCAGGTGGTTTTTAGTTGGGCGAGCTGACGAGAGTACCAGTCTGAAAGGCGCGTCATAATTTTCCCCGACGACGAGTGGATTTAACTGCGCGTGACGCAGGTGAAGATACTGTGCGTTGCGTACGAAACCTTGCGTTGCAACTGGCTGGAACTCCACCTTAAGAGCCTGGGCCGCGGCTGTCAAATTAAAATCTGGCTTCGCCTATCGATTTTTTAACTACAGGCAAAAGGGTATTTCTTCGGCGCATGATTTTGTGTAACTACAGTGTTACTGTTCTGCAAAATTCGGATTATGGTGTGTCGGCGGCCGCTGCGGAGCGGACCATCACACGGATTTGCAGCCGGGAAGTGCTTTTCTCACATTGGGATCAGCGCCACAGGCGGAATGAAAATGCGAAAACCCTGCTATGTCTTGTGCCTGGCATTTGCTGCTGCATCGGTCGCGGCGTCCACGGCGCGCGCGGATTCGGTGGTCACGCTGACCGTCACCGAAATCACGGTGATCAACGCGCCGGTGCAGAGCATCAATACCGGCGTGCCGCTGACATTTGAGAGCAACGACGAGATTTTGAGCATCGGGATCGATTGGGCCGCGACCGGGACGGCGAATTTTCCGTATCCCGCGGTTTTTGGCGACGAGGACAACGTGGTGCTGGACGAAGGCTTCTCAAGTTCGGTCTGCAATGATCTGGTGCAGACCGGAGCATCGAGTTTCCAGGCGATTGACTGCCCGGGCGGGGTCTTGGCAGGTCCGTTTGTTTCGACCGTGACGTTTTCGGGGAACTGGGGCTCAGCGGAAATTGGATTCGCGGGGAACGAGCCGATCATTATTGATTCGACATTCATGCAGCGGACGATTACGCCGGAGCCGGGCAGCGTGACGCTCTTGGGAATTGGGCTGGTCGGGTTGGCGTCGCTGGCCGCCAGGCGAACGCGGTTTCCGCGCGCTAGCTGAACGAGAAAAAGTTCCCAAATGAAAAACGGCCCCGCGTCAGGTCATGCTTCGATCCTGGCGCGGGGCCGTTTTATTTTGTGTAGCGTTGCGGGTCGTTTAGCGCGGTAGCATCGTCCGCGGTTTCGCGGCGTGCCGGCGGTTATGTTCGCGCGCGGCGGGAATCGGCCGGCGCATCGGAACCTTGCCAGCTTTCTCGGCATGTTTCGCCGGGCTGGCTGCGGCCTGAGCCGGAGGCAAGGTTTGCGGCGTGAAGATGCCGAGGCTGGAGGGGAAAAACAGGACCATGTTCGGATCCACCTCTTCGCCAATCACGAAGTACTGCGTCGGATTCACCTCAAACGCGGCGGCCGCTTGTGGAGTGGTCCCGCCGAACACATCGCCGGTAACACTGATTACCGAGCGGCCGGTGCCGTCGCTGCCCATTACCATTCCGCCGGTGGTGGAATTAAGAATCGGGTCTGCGTCCGGGAAGGATCCATCGAACAAGCCGGCGATGGTTCCGTTTCCCGCCACATTGAATTCGCCGGTGATGGCGAAGCTTTGGTTATCGCCGGTCAGCCCGAGCCCCTGCACCTGGCCGGTGATATCGGCGGTGCTGGTCTGCGGAATCAAATCGCCGACCAGGGCTTCGTTCACACTGTCGGTACCGACGCCCGGAGCTTCGGTGGTATCCAGCATGACGCCGGTGCCGTTGGCCTCGAGGTAGAAGGCCAGGGAATCGACGAAGCCATCGTCAAAGCCGCTGGCGATGGTGATGGTTCCGCGCCCAGTCGTGGGGTCGAAGGCCACCACGCCGGGGACGGGAGACGCCGTCATTTCGTTGGTGCTGCATAGGGAGATGCTGCCGGAATCGTTGACGTCGCAATTGACGTTGGCTGCGGTGCCGCCGGTGATGATCAGTTGGCCGATCGCTGCGCTGGCCAGCTGGCCGTTATCGGTGCTGCCGCCATCGTCTGCGCCAATCAAGCCGAACGCGCCGGTACCATTCACCGAATTGGCGGTGAGCGAGGAGAGGGCCTGAGTGCGGGCTACGGCTACAAATTGCCCAGGCGCCTCGTTATCGACTTCGACAAGGAATAGCTTAGTGGAGGAAACAATGTAGTAGGCGTACTGCCCGGCGACCGGGCCGGATGAATCGGTGTTGAAGCTGATGAGTCCGCGACCAGACCCGTCGGTCGTCAAGAAAGTTCCGGTGAGCTCGTCGTCCGTCGAATCGTTGCCGTGGGCAATGTCTGCGGAATCGACTAGGCCAGCAGAGATTGCTCCGCCGACACCCGCCGTGAAGCGGCCCACCATTCCGGAGCGGACCGCGACGCCATCGGAGGTAGTGGTCAATCCATCGGAAGTGCCGCGGAATATGAAATTGCCCGAGGGAGTGGTGCTAGCGACCGTGCCGGACTGGCCGGCGAGCAAACCGGAAACCGCCATCTCTTGCGTATCCACGCTGATGATGCTGCCGGTGTTGGTGGCGGAATCGATGGTGAAGGCCAAGGTCGGCGTGGCGCTGAAGGCGCTGAGTGCGCTGGTCAAGGTGATCACGCCGCGCAGATTGCTATCCAAGGTGTAAGTCCCGGTGACGGTCGTAGTGTTAGTCACCGTGCCATTGTCGTTCACGTCGATCTCGCCGGGACCGATGTTCCCCTTGCCGTCGGCGGTGAAGGCGCCCCCGAGGGTGAGCGCGTTGCCACTGGCGTCAAAGCCCGACGCTTCGAAAACGTAGGGGCCGCTCAGGAACATCAAGTTGCTGGTGGCCATGGCTTGAATGGTGAAGGTGTCGGTGGAGGATTTGGTGGGGTCGGCGATGGAAGTGGCGATGATGCTGGTGGACGCATTGGCCGGAACCGTGGACGGCGGCACATAGGTGAAGCTGGTGGTAGTTGAGGTGACCATGGTGCCGCAGGCGGGCGCGCACGCCGTAGTGGTGCCGGCGGTAACGAGTTGCCAGCTCACGCCCTGGGCGTTGACGTCGTTGGTGACCGTGGCATTGAGCACGATGTTGGTGTCGGAGCCCGCAGGCGCGGTAGTGATCGGGTTGGTGATGTTGACGGCAACGGCGCCGGCCCCGATGATGCTAAACGATATGGTCGCCGAGACAGACGGAGTCGCGATCGTAGTCGCGGTGACCATGACTACCGGATTGGCCGGCACGGTGGCCGGCGCGGTGTAGGTCAGCGTGGCGTTGGTGCTGGTGAAGGTGCCGGCGCCCACCACATTCCAGGTGACGCCCGCGCCCGATTTGTCATTCGAGACGATAGCGTTCAGCGTGATGGTCTGGTTGGTCGTAACATTTTCCCCGCCACCGATGGCCACCGCGAGATGCCGCGGGGGATGCCCGGCGCAGCCGGCAAATAGAATGGCGGTAAAGCAAAAGATGGCGAATTTTTGCGCGGCAGTCTTCACAAGATTTCTCCGTTTAGTGAGCAGTTTCGAGTGCGCTCGGCTGGGGCTGGGTACGGGGGCCGAAAGCTTGAGGCGAAAATATAGAACGGCAGGGGCCGGGACGCAATCAGTTTGTTTTTTTGGGGGGGAGGGAGATGAAGCGTACCGAAGCGAAACGCGTTCAGCAGCGATGCTCACGTTGTCATCCCGGCAAACGGGCCGCGCCGGCCGCTACAGGCGGCGAGCGGGGGTGGAGACGCGCTTCGCGCGGATCGTTTGGGCGATGACGCTGGCGTGGCTGGGTCTTAGCGGCCGCCGATGCTGGGGTCGGGCGTCGAGCGATGAGCGTGGATTTGGTACTCGGCTGGGATTTGGAAAAGAGCCGGGTCCGGGTCGGAGCGCGAGACCTCGAGGAGTTGGATCGCCTGGGTGCCTTCGGTGGGCGACTGGCGGGTCACCGAGACGTTGATCTGCAGTTCGGGCGAATACCAAAATTCCCTGGTGCTGACCAGGGGCTGGGTGTTGCCGACGGCGCCGGCAGCGGTGGTCAGCGTTTCGCGCGTGCCAACCACGCTGAGGTTTTCGACCACGCTGTTGCCCAAGCTTTCGCGGGCCAGCACGCTTTTGCCGTCGGGCGAGGGACCGACCGGCGGTTCGGCGCGGTTCGTGGCAGGATTGTACAGACTGACTTCGCAACGCTTGCTGGACACATTGCAAGCTGTGCGGGTGCGGGCCTCGCGGTCGTAAATAATAAATTCGCGCAGCGGCGATTTCTGGTTGGAACCGGCGGCGACGAAGCTGTGGGTTTCGCGGTAGATGCGCCCCTGGCTGTCGCGCGCGACCACCGCGTCGAGATGTTGGGTCAGCGACGAGCCGTCATCGAGTTTGCGGGTCCATTCGATGTTGTCGCGCCCGGAGAAAGGCAGATTGGGAACCGGAGAAACGATGATGCCGGGAACCCGGGCGTGCGCACCGCGATCCGGGGCGCGGGCTACTTCGGGCTGCTGCGCGCTGACGGGGAGAGTTGCGCCGGCCAGGATCGAAGCCGCGATACATACTAAGCGAAGGCGCATATGGCACCTCGGTGAATAGCTCGGCAGGATTGTAGCGCTGCAAAGCAGCGTGTCAATTTCGGATCGAGTACATGCGCCGGGCTCACCGACGCTGGTCGGCGCTTAGCCCGGCGCACGCAATTCAGTTGCTACCATTTTACTGGTTGGGGGTTGCGGTCTTCGAATCCGGCCTGGTGCCAGTAGGGGTAGATGGGTTTTACGGCGCTGGCGGCGTCGAGTTTGGCTACTTGTTCTTTGGTGAGGTTCCAGCCTACCGCGCCGAGATTTTGTTTTAATTGTTCTTCGTTGCGGGCGCCGATGATTACGTTGGAAACGGTGGGGCGCTGGAGCAGCCAGTTCAGCGCGATCTGCGTTACGGTTTTGCCGGTTTCTTTGGACATGGCGTCGAGCGCGTCGACGACCTTATAGAGGTATTCGTTTTCTACCGGCGGGCCGTAGGCGCCGGTCACTTCCAGGCGCTTGCTCGGCGCCTTCGGTTGCCCGCGGTGAATTTTCCCGGTTAAGCGGCCCCAGCCCAACGGCGACCAGACCACGCAGCCGACGCCTTCGGCGAGGCCGAGCGGCATCAATTCCCATTCGTATTCGCGGCCGATCAGCGAGTAATAGGCCTGATGCGCGACGTAGCGGGGCCAGCCGTAGCGGTCGGCGGTGGCCAGCGCCTTCATCAAATGCCAGCCGGAAAAATTGGAGCAGCCGACGTAGCGGATTTTTCCGCTGCGCACCAGCACGTCGAGGGTGCTGAGGACTTCTTCCACCGGAGTGAGCGCGTCGAAACCGTGCAGCTGGAACAAATCGATGTAATCGGTTTTGAGGCGGCGCAGGCTGCCTTCGATCGCGTTGATCAGGTGAAAACGCGAGGAGCCCACGTTGTTCGGATCGTCGCCGGCTTTGAAGGTGGCTTTGGTGGAGATGATCACTTTGTCGCGGCGGCCAGCGATGGCTCCGCCGAGAACTTTTTCCGAATCGCTGCCGGAATAAATGTCGGCGGTGTCGAACATGTTGAGGCCAGCGTCGAGGCAAATGTCGACGAGCCGGGTCGCTTCGGGGATTTGGGTGCTACCCCAGGCCGCAAAAAATTCGTTGGTGCCGCCAAATGTGCCAGTGCCCAGGCTGAGCACCGGAACCTTAAAACCAGAACGACCGAGCTGCCGAAATTCCATAAGTGATGCCCTCCGGGATGTGGTGTCGTCGCCTACTATCGACGCTGCGCGTCGACCTTTCGTTTCAACTGCTCGTTGCGCGGCGCCGGATCGAAGCGCCCTGACACAGTATAGATGTGCGGGGCGGGGAAGAGATTCGCCGGCGGAACTCTTTGCATGCGGGCCTTGCATGCGGGCCGCCAGGAGGAAGGCCGTCCACTGCTATTCTTCCAGCAGGCCATAGGCGAGTGTCATTTTCGACAACGGGATTCGGGCATGTTTACTTCGCGGAGCGGCGGTGGGCTAGCTTGAGGTAAGAACTGGGGCGAGCGGAACGTCGAAGCCGTCGAAACCTAAAACTCCGGGTCGGGAGGCAAATGAATGAAACAACAATTCGTGGTGGAGCGCACCGAAGACCGCACCCGCATGAGCATTACCGCAATGCTCGTGGGCCGGCACGACGCGCTGGGTGTGGAAAAGACGGTCACCGAAAACGTGAGTTCCCGCGGCATCGGCGTAATCTCGGCCAATCAATGGATGGAAGACGACGTCATTCTGGTCTCGATACCGGCCGGTCGCTATAGTTCGGCGGCGCGCGTTGCTCACTGCGTTCCCATCGGCACGGGCCAATATCGCACGGGTCTCGAATTCATTGGATCGGGCGAGCCATTACAGATCAACTTGCTTTCGGGGTCAGCTGAAGCGAGCCCGAATTAGCTGCGTCGGGCGTCGCTCGGTGCGACGCATCGCTACAACTTCAGGCCCGGCTCCTACCTGCCTTTGGCCGTCAGTCGCCGATGGGTTGCCAGAGCTCGATGCGATTGCCTTCGGGGTCGGTGCAGGCGCCGAATTTACCGAAGTCGTAGCTTTGGCGATTGGGATCGACGGTTACGCCGGCGGCCGCGAGGCGGTCGAGCAGGCCATCGAGGTCATCGACCTGCAGGTTGATCATGGCTTTTTGAGTCAGAGGAAAGTGATCAGCGTCCTGCTTGAAGAAGGCGAAGACCACCTGGGCGTCGTGCTTGGAAGCAGGAAAGGCATAGGAACCTTCGCCCTTAATTAAACCGAGATGCTCGACATACCAGGCATACAGCGCTTTGGGATCGTTGGCCCGCATAAACGTACCGCCAAAACCAATAATGGAAGCCATGCCGCCTCCTCTCTAGAAATGTGGACCGCGAATTTTAGGCCTGCCGAACAAATTGCGAGCGAGGATTCTAACGCTGTTGATTGGTCCGCACCAACGCTTAATGACGACCAAAGGCAAGAGTAGGAGCGGGGGGCGCGCGGAGGATTAAACGGTGTTGCGCTTGGCTTCGCTGACGCGTTTCAGGACTTCTTCACGCTGAATGCTCATTTCCAGTTCGCCGAGCACGGACAAAATGCCGCGGACGTAGCCGAAGAAGTGCCCGGCCAGCGTCTCGCGGCGAGCGCGGTCAGCTTCGACCTTTAGATGAAGCGTTTCTAATGGTAGGTGAGTCATGGGTGGCGTGTTGTTTCGCCAGCGTCCTCATCGGCAAATTCCGCCGGCACTTTAGGGTCACGGCGAAGAAAGTTGGATGCTCCTCGGAAGGACGCCGATGACCGGCGGCTGCGGGTGGCTGGAGTGCATTGGCGCCGGCGATTTCAGCGCGGGCGAATCGCGTTGGCGATGCGCTGATCGGTGCCGCGAAATTTAGCCGGCGGCGAGGGGGAGGCAGACGGAGGCTTCGTCGAATTTGGTGATTACGCTGGTGCCGCCGTCGGGGTTGGTGCGGATTTCGAAGTGGCCGCCGAGCTGGCGGACGCGTTCTTGCATACCTTGCAAGCCGACGCCGGAGCGTTGGGGCGCGCCGTGCTGCCGCGGGGGCAAACCTTTGCCCCAGTCGCGAACTTCGAGGGCCAGTTCGCCATGCGTGCGGGTGATGCAGATGCTGGCGCGCGGGCTCCCGGAATGGCGATGCACGTTGGTGAGCGCTTCCTGCACGATGCGGAAGATGGCGGTTTCACATTCGCGGTTGAGGCGGCCCAGGTTCGGGGCCAATTCCAATTCCACTTGAATGTTGCTGCGTTTGGAAAATTCTTCGATGAACCAGCGCAGCGCGGACTGCAAGCCCATTTCGTCGAGCAGCGGCGGATGCAGCAGGTGCGAGACGGTGCGCAGGTCGTTGGACATGTCGCGCAGGATTTCGAGACTATCGGCCAGCACGTTTTTGGTGCGCGGCGTGAGCTTGGCAGCTTCGCCGCTCACCACGCTGAGGTTCATGGCCAGCGCGGTGAGCCAGCCGCCGGTAGTGTCATGCAAATGGCTGGCGATGCGTCGACGCTCTTCATCCTGCAGATGCAGGATGCGGGAAGAAAGCTGGCGGAGGCTGGAATTGGCGGTATCCAGCAGGCGGGCCTGGTCGGCCATTTCGAGAGTTTTCTGGACCAGCTCGGAGGTGCGCTGGTGAACGTGGCGCTCGAGATCTTCGCGGCTACGCAGCATTTCCTGCTCGGCGTGCTTGCGGTCGGTGGTGTCGATGGAGACGCCGACCATGCGCAGCGGATGACCCTGAGGACTGTAGGAAATCTTGGCGCGGGAAGTGAGCCAGCGTTTTTCGCCGGTATCGGCGCGAACGATCTGATGCTCGGAAACCCATTCTTCGCGTTTTTCGGCGAAGGCCGCCTTTAATTCGGCGTCGATCCTGGCGGCATCGGAAGGTTCCAGCTGTTTTTGCCAGGAAGCAAAGCTGTGATCGAAGCTGGCGAGGTCCAGGCCAAAAAGTTTGGAGTGGTTTTCGCTCCAAGCGAGTTTGTTTTCGGGAATATTCCATTCGAAGCTGCCGGTGCCGCCGGCGGCTTGCGAAATGTTGAGAAGTTCGTTGGCGCGGGCCAAATCTTCCTGCGCTTGCTTGCGGACCGAAATCTCATAGAGGGCGACGACGAAGCAACTGCAAACGGGGTCGGGCGCAGGCAGCAGGGAAACGCTGACGTTGCACCAGACGCGCGAACCATCCTGGCGGATGTAACGTTTTTCGCGGGTGTAGGTGTCGCGGGAGCCACGGATCATTTCCTGCAGGGCCGGCCAGTCGCGGGCCGCGGAATCGGGTTCGGAAATCTGCATGAACGTCATCTGGCAGAGTTGGTCGGAGTTGTAGCCGAGAATCTGGCAGAACAGGGGGTTGACGCGGAGAAAGCGGCCCTGGAGATCTACGTGGGCGAGGCCCACGCCGGCGCGGTGAAAAGTGGATTCGAAATAGTGGTCGAGCAAATCGAGGGAATCGCCGGCGCTGGTTGAATGCGCTGCGCTGTGGGAGCTGGGCGTGGCGGACGCGGTTCGTTGCGCGGCGTCGCTGGAATCAAATGAACTCGACTCCGCAGGAATTCCGGCGCCGATGGTGTCTGGCTGGTCTGACACTTCAGGATTCGCAAAAGATTTAGGAAGCGAATGCATTTTGAACCTCGCGACGGTTCCCGGAATGGCGCCACGACCGCGATTAGTAGCAAACCAACTACTCCATTCGATATTTATCGTACCAAAAAGAACTGGGCGCAGCGCTCTAAGATTTGCGCTTGGACGCTGGCGGCTTCGCAGTGCGGCCTTTGCTTTCCTTTATGCGCGTGCGAGCGCGATGGCCATTGAGCGAGGCGGAGTCTCCGGAGTGTGCAGCCGGAGGTTGAGCGTGAGCGGCGCGGCCATTACTGGAATGCCCTTCGAGCGACGCACCCATGGTTCCGTGAGCATGGTCATGGTCTTGGTTGCGGCCATCTCCATTATGCAGGCCAGCCTTGCCCAGCACGCGCTGGATTTCCTTACGCAGCGCTTCGGTGACGAACGGAGCCCTACGCTGGCCGCGAGCGACGCGGCTGACGTAGGACGGGTCCACATCGAGCTGAACGGCCACGCGCTTGTAAATGCCGCGAAAAATCGCGAGCGCCTCTATCGAGTGCGTGATACCATCAGAATTGTCACGGTCCATGACTTCCTTGAACGGAGGAGGAGGTCAGATTTGGCATCAACCATGACGACCCTAACACGAATGGTATCGCTCATCGGTTAAGGAACGCAAGGAGAATGACCGCCCGCAAGAACCCGCCAGCCGAATGGGTACGCAAGATCCTGCAGCTGCGCAAGCGGTTGGGACTGAACCAGTCGGAGTTTGCCGCGCGGTTGAATTACTCGGCCATGGCGCTTTCGCGCTGGGAGAGCGGCTCGCACGAGCCGACCGCGGAAGCCTACGTGCGGATGGGCAACCTGGCGGAGGCCGGCGAATCCAATTGGTTCTGGACCCGGGCGGGATTAAAAAGCGCCGACCTGTCGAGGATGTTTCCGCAAGGGTCCGAAGTATTGCACAAGGTCGATTTCCCGGATTTCGAAATTGTGCTGGCGGGAAGCGGCGAAAAGCGCACGGCGTCACGGGTCAAATCCAAGACCAAATTGGTGGCCTTACCGGTGCTGGCGGTGCACGCCGGGACGCACGGCGCCAAGGGCGATCAGGTACTCGACCTGGACCGCGCGGACGTATCGGAAATGATCGCGGCACCGGCGCTGTGGTGCCCGAACCCGGCATCGACCAGCTGCTTGCGGGTGCGCGGAGCTTCGATGAGCCCGATGATCGATGATGGCGACATCGTGGTGGTGGATAGCAGCCAAAACAACGCCAACGACTTGAATGGCAAGGTCATCGTGGCCTGGCACAAGAGGACCGGACTGACTTTGTCGCGTTTTCTGACGATGAAAGGCGTGCAATTGCTGGAATCGGAGAACCGGGACTACAAACCGATTTCGATGGGACGCGACCGGAACTGGCGGATTGTGGGAAGAGTTTTGTGGTGGATCCGGCGGGGACCGTAGAAAAGCGGAAAGTGGAAAGTGGAAAGTAGAAAATAGAAATTGGAAAATCGGCGTGCTGCGGAAATCGCGGTGGTGGCGCGCGGTCACTTCTTGTGGTTACTTCTGGTGGTTACTTCTTGTCGTCGTCCAAACCGTGAGTTTCGATATAGACCAGCTGGTAAGTGGTGACGGCACCTTCCAGCTTAATTCCTACCACATGTTGATTCTGTTTGGTTCCGGCCTTCAGTTCGATTTCGGATTTGTCTGGCTTGTTATTGTCACAACTTAGGTCGGTCGACTTGGCGGAATCTTTGGAGGCGTCGGCGGAGGCCTCTGCACCGGGGCCGCTGCAGGTGAGCACTTTTCCGTATTTCGAAAGCGCCTTGCGATAGAACGCGGCGATCTTGTCGGGCGAATCGGTGGAGTCCATCTTGAGCATAGCCATCTTGAAACCGCTGGAACCGCCCCAGAGGCCGAGGTTGAGAGCGGAACTATCGTCCTTGGAGTCCTGATGGCGATGGGAGCCGGGGTACAGAGGCAGGCCGACGTCTTTGGCGCTGGCGTCTTTGCCGAGGTTGATTCCGGCGCTGAAGTTGCCGCTATCGGACTGGGTGGAAGAAGAGCCGGAGCTGGAGCCATTCTGGTTCTGGGCCAGGGAAGCAGATGGGCTAGCCAAAATGATTGCGATCGCAAACGCCAGCGCGGTGGCGATGGATAAATTCTGAGGCAAGCGATTCAGGCGCATAGTTGATCGAGCTCCTTAGGTGTTGGTTAAGGATACGCGAATCGGGCCGGGAATGTTCCATCGGCGAGGAGGCCGCGAGGTGTTGAAAAAATGGCGGTTGCGTTGAAATATTCAGCAGGCGAGATGGGAAAAAGACGGGCGGGTAGGAGGCGGACGCGGGCAGAGGGAAAGATTCGGCGGGAGATAGCGCCGCGGGCGAGTGGTGGTGGACATTGGCTAGCGATTTGCATATAACTTCGACAAGCCCCGAGAACGAAAACGGGGAGGCAAGTCCGGAGGAACCACCATGGCAAAGAAACCCTTGAAGAAGGCGAAGAAGTTGGAAGCGACCAAGCCGTTGATCCGACTGGCGAAGTAAGCGGGATTCCGTCGCCGCGAGGCGAGGGATGTTTCACAAGTGATTCGGGGCTGCCTGTTGAGGCAGCCCTTTTTTTTTGCGGGCGCCGGGACTTGGTGTTCGAGAAATGGCGGACGCGAGTGGGCGTTCGGCGGGGCGATGAGCTGGAGGCAGACGTGTTTTCGTGGACATTGGCTAGCGATTTGCATATAACTTCGACAAGCCCCGAGAACGAAAACGGGGAGGCAAGTCCGGAGGAAATACCATGGCAAAGAAACCCTTGAAGAAGGCGAAGAAGTTGGAAGCGACCAAGCCGTTGACCACACTGCCTCGTTAGTTTCGAGCTGCGCGCTTTGGCGCGAAGTGCAGGAATGGAAAATGGAGAGCCTCCGCGTTTGCGGAGGCTCTTTTTTTTGTGCTGGCTACGGCGTTATCCAGAGTGAAGCGGAGGAGCTTCCTTTGAGTATTGGGCGCGATCGGGCGGAGAAATCGAGGATAGATCCCTCGTCGACGCGGCAAAATCGGCCGCGCCTCTCTCGGGATGACGACGTGAACCGAAGCGGGAGGCAAAAACAACGGAAACCGCAACGGCGACCGCAACGGCAGAGACAACCACAACGGCTGCCCGGCTACGCCGGCCGCTACAGGTGGCACGGGCGGCGATGGGGCCCGCTTCGCGGTGAGCTTTTTGCGCGAGGGATAGAGATTGAAGGCGGCGGGGTGGGTTTGGGTTTCTACTCCTTGGGGCAGGTGAAGATGGGGCCGGAGTAGCCTTGTAGCGCGGAGTTGACGCTATGGTCGCGACATTCGGCGTAGGGGCAGTCGGCGTCGGCGAAACCTTGTTTGTACCTTCCTGATTTAATTTCCGGCAGGATTCTTGCGCCCAGGTCCTGAGCGGTTTGGTCTTGGGCGGGCGTGAGCTTGGCCAGGGAGAAGTCGGAACCGAAGGCGTCGGCTTCGAGGTCGGCGGCGATTTCCCAGTAATGGGCGACGTGGGCGTTGGCCAGGGTGAGGGCTTCAAAGCGCAGCGTTTCGGGGTAGGGCAGCTCGAACATGCGTTTTTCGCCGCCGCAAACCGCGATGATCGTTTGGCTGGAGGGATCGTCGATGTTGGGCGCGTCTTCGAGCTTGGCGGCGTGGATCATGCCGTCGACGTCTTCTTCGGCGTGGGCGCAGAGTTCGAATTTTCCGGCGAGACGCTGGACGGTGGTGGCGGGGAGAATTTTTTCGACGGCGCGCAGGGTGACGTGATGCGGGCAGGCGGGGGCGAGGGGTGCGATGCGGACTTCGCGGATGAGGACGTCGGCGCCTTCGGGGCGAAGTTCGAGGATGTGATCGACCCAGGCGGGGCCGTCGCGGAAAGCGGCTTGGGTGACGATGTAGAAAGATTCGAGGGTGGGGACGGCGTTGCCTTTGGCGGCGGCGCGGGTGCGGGTGGCGAGCGTGGTGAGAAGCGCCAGCGTGGGGATCGCGGCGGACGCGTAGACGGCGAGGCGCAGGGCGCGGGTTCGTTTTGGACTTCGCGGAGACATCGGGGCCAGTATACGTTGGGCGGTGGCAGGATTGAAGAGGGCTGCGTTGATTACGATCCGCTGGCGGGCATCAGGCGGTTTTTTTCTGGGCGATGGCGAGGCAAGCGAGAACGCCGAGGGCCAGCAGGCCGAGCGTGGCAGGTTCTGGAGCAGTGGCCGGAGGCGTCTCCACGGAGTTGATGGCTTTGTAGGTGAATGTGTCGGTGACAGTGCCGTTGGCCGACTCTACTACTTTCGCGATAGTCACGTCGGTCAAGGTGACGGTGAGTTCGGGGACGGAGGTGCCGGCGGCGAAAAGTTGAAACACGAGCTTGTCGATGGGTGGCGCGAGGGTGTTGAGTCCCGAGGCGTCGGTATCGTCGATGGTGACGATGAACGTGGAATTGGTGAAGCTAAAGGAATCCACGGGAATGACGGTGGTGCCGAGGATCAGGTCTTGCGTATCGGCGGAGGCGCGCGGCGCTAGAGCGGCGAGAACGATGACGAAGCCCAGGAGCAAAAAGAATCGCGCGCAAAGTTTCATGTGTTACTCCGGTAAAGCAAGGGACAGAGCAAAGCGTAGAACGAAGTATAGAAAGTTTACAGCTAGCGAAATATTACAGTGCGAAGGGGGAAGGTCAAGAACAATTTCAGGTACTGGGAGTGCCGCTACCGACCGGCGCAGACTCGCGGTGCTGGGTCAACATGCGGGCGATTTGTGGGTGCGTGGAGGATCGAGGGTGAGATTCTTCGCTGCGCTCAGAATGATGGCGTAACGGCAACGGCAGAAACAAAAGCAACGGGCAACCGCAAATGGCCCAGCTAAAGCTGGCCGCTACAGGTGATGTGGGCGGCTTCGTGGTGCGTTGGCTTGGTTACGGAATTTGGCGTGGTGAAAACGCGGGGCGGGGCCTGGGGAAATTGTGTAGGATGACGGCATGAAATGTTTTTCGTGTGCGGAGGAGTTGCCGCTGCGGGCGACGTTTTGCCCGCGATGTGGGACGGCGGTGGATGAGAGTTCGAGCCCGACGGTGACGAGCGTGGGGCCGCGCGAAGGTGCGGGCGGCGCGGGTCGATCCGGTGGAAGTTCGGTGCCGGGAGGCGGCGACGGTGGCGGGCGAACCGTTGGCGGCGGTGCGGCTGGTGGCGGCGAGTCTGGATCGGGGCGCGCGAGTGGGACATTTGGTAGCGCACGCACGTCGAATGAAGCGCGAACCTCGGGGGAGGCGCGCGGAGGGAAGAGTTTTACATCGAGCAGTGCGTCGGGATCGCGGTCGTCGAATCAAGGGCATTACGTGGCTGGAACTACTTTGGCCGATCGCTACCGGATCGTTTCGCTTTTGGGTAAAGGCGGGATGGGGGAAGTTTTTCGGGCGGAAGATTTGAAGTTGAATCAGACCGTGGCTCTGAAATTTTTGCCGGTCTCGATGCACGACGACGAGAACGCGCGGGAGCGTTTTTACCAGGAAGTGCGGCTGGCGCGGGAGATTTCGCACGCGAATGTGTGCCGGGTTTTCGACGTGGGCGAAATGGACGGGCGTTTATTTCTGACCATGGAATATGTGGACGGCGAAGACTTGTCTTCGCTGTTGCGGCGCATCGGACAATTTCCGCAGGCCAAGGGACTGGATATCGCGCGGCAGATGTGCGCAGGCCTGGCGGCGGCGCACGATCACGGCGTGCTGCATCGCGATTTGAAACCCGGCAACATCATGCTGGACGGGCGCGGGCGGGTGCGCATCACGGATTTTGGTTTGGCGGCGCTTTCGGAAAATATGGGCGGCGAAGAAGTGAGCGCCGGAACGCCGGCGTACATGGCGCCGGAGCAACTGGCGGGAGTGGAAGTGACGCAGCGCAGCGATATTTATTCGCTGGGGCTGGTGATGTACGAAATTTTTACGGGGAAGAAGGCGTACGAGGCGGCGTCGATTGGGGAGCTGCTGCGGCTGCGGGAAACGTCGTCGCCATCCAGTATTTCGGCGCTGGTGAAGGATATCGATCCGCTGACCGAGCGGGTGATCCAACGCTGTCTGGAAAGGGATCCGGCGAAACGTCCGGCGTCGGCCTTGCAGGTGGCGGCGGCGTTGCCGGGAGGCGATCCGCTGGCCGCGGCTTTGGCGGCGGGAGAGACACCATCGCCGGCGATGGTGGCGGCGTCGGGCGAAAAGGAAGGATTGCGTCCGGCGATTGCGTGGGCGTGCCTGGCGCTGATTTTAGTAGGACTCGCCGCGATGGCGGTGCTGGCCAATCGCGTATTCGTGGTGAATTTGGTGCCGATGCCGATGTCGGCGGAAGTGCTGGCGGAAAAGGCGCGCGAACTGACGCAGTCGCTGGGTTATCCGGCGGGCGTGGATACGTCGTACGGATTCGGGCGGTATTACGGGTTCGTGAACTACATAAAGGATAAGGACCAGAGCAAGAATCGCTGGGAACGATTGAAGGCGGGATTTCCGCCGACGGTAGCGTTCTGGTATCGCGAGAGTCCGCAGTACATGCAGAACACGGATTTCAGCTGGACGCCCGGAGCGTTTCCGGAGCAACCCCCGGTGCGGCTGTCCGGGATGGTGCAGGAATTTTTTGCGCCGGACGGACGGCTGATGGAATTTCTGGGGATACCGCCGCAATTGGATACGTCGACGGGCGCGGGGAGCGCGCCGAATTGGGCGCCGCTTTTTGCAGCGGCGGGTTTGGATCCGAAACAATTTCAGGCGACGACGCCGGAGTGGACCGGGCTGGTTTCGAGCGATACGCGCGAAGCGTGGATCGGGACGTGGCCGGGACAACCGGAACTGCCGTTGCGGGTGGAAGCGGCGGCCTATCGCGGCAAGCCGGTGTATTTCAGTTTGATCGCCAGTTGGGACACGCCGGACCGGATGCGCGGCGATACGCAAGCGACCCGGGACAAAGTAGAGAACGGAATTTTGTTGGGAATATTCCTGCTGGTGGTCGTGGCGGGAATTGTGCTGGCGCGGGCGAATGTGCGCGCGGGACGGAGCGACTGGAAGGGCGCGGCAAAACTGGCGATATTCATGTTCGTGCTGTCCTTCGTGGCCATGGCTTTTTTCGCGCATCACATTCCGACCATGGGTGAAGTGAGTCTGGTGCTGATGATGGTGGGCTGGGCGCTGGTGGGGACGGCGTTGGTCTGGCTGATGTATGTGGCGCTGGAGCCACACGTGCGGAAACGGTGGCCGACGGCGCTGGTTTCGTGGTCGCGCGTGCTGTCTGGAGAATTTCTGGATCCGGTGGTGGGGCGCGATGTGTTGCTGGGCGTGCTGGCGGCGCTGGGCTGGGCCATCCTGGCGATGGTGGTGAATTTGTTTCCGGGTTGGACCGGGAAGACGCCGACGGTGCCGGTGAATCAGCTGGACTTCGTTATTTTGGCCGGGATGCATTACACGCTGGGCGACATTCTGCTGAATGTGGCGCTGTATCTGTTTGGGGCGCTGGCGCTGTTTTTTATTTTCTTTCTGGTGAGGCTGGTGCTGCGGAATCAGTGGCTGGCGGTGGCCGCGACGATCGTGCTGTTTGCGATTCCGACGGCGTTCGGGGAACACCCAGTGCTGGGTGTGGTGGAGAGTGTGCTGGTGTTTGGGACGGCGTTGCTGCTTCTGGTGCGATTTGGGTTGTTGGCGCTGCTGGTGGGGCTGACGTTGAATAATGTGCTGGAGGCGTATCCGTTGACCGGGCATTTTGCGGAGTGGTACGCGCAGCCGACGATTATTGTTTTCGCGATGATTGTGGGGATGGCGGTGTTTGGGTTTTACACGGCGACGGCGGGGAAGTCGAGATTGGGGAATATTTCGTTGGAGGGGTGAGGGGGACCGAACGGCTTAAGTACAAGTCGCGTTTTGTGAATTTTCCACAAGGATTTCAAATCCACCGCAACGAAGTTGGGCAAACTGGTTGGGAGGACGGCTACACCGAAACGTAGCTAACCACGGATCCTTTCGCGGTCGGCGGCTGGGCAAGAAGGAGATCCTTCGTCGCGAAGGGCGCTCCTCTGGATGACGGCCAAAAACGGTTTGGCGGTAGGACTGCAGGGCTAGGAGAAGAGGATCGTTGGACGAGAGGCGAACGATGAGAGCAACGTTTAAATGGGAAGTGCGTGGACTAGGGCGTGTGGGAGTTTTGTGGGTGACCGTAGTGCTGTGCGCCGCGAATTCACCAGTGTGGGCGCAGGCGACGCCGATACCGCTGCCGGCGAAGACGACGGGCTCGACTGGTGCGGGATCGTCCGCTGGATCGACAACGGCATCGGCATCGACAACGGCACCGGCGTCAGGAACTGGCGCAGCGTCGACAGCGGCATCGACAACGGCATCGGCGTCAACGCCGGTGTCAGGATCTGGCGCAGCATTAGCGTCGACGTCGCCATCACCGTCAGCATCGGGCGCGACGCAGGTGTGGGAGCAGACGACAGCTGCGACTGGATCGGCTGCGACGAATGCGGCGCCGGCGTCAGGGGCTGGCGTGGCGCAGGCTGTGGGCGCGACGCAGGCGCGTGGCGGCGGAATTGATGCGGCGGAGGAGCGGAAGATTGCGGAGACGGTGGCGGCTTCGGGGGCGCCTAGTGTTTCGGTGGCGGTGGTGGAGCATGGGCAGGTGACTTACGCGAAGGCGTTTGGGAAGGCGGCGCTGGAGCCGGCGCGGGCGGCGGATGCGAACACGCGCTACGCGATGGGCTCGATCAGCAAACAATTTACGGTGGCGGCGATCCTGCTGGCGGCGGAGCAGGGGAAACTTTCGCTGGAAGATAAGGTGTCGAAATACTTTCCGGATTTCACCCGGGCGAATGAAATTACTTTGCGGCAACTGCTTTCGCATACTTCGGGATATGAGGATTATGCGCCGCAGGATTACATCATTCCGGAATGGACCAAGCCGACTACGCCGGAGGATTTGCTGAATAAGTGGGCCAAGAAGCCGCTTGATTTCGATCCGGGCACGCAGTGGCAGTACAGCAATACGAATTATGTGCTGGCGGGGAAGATTTTCGAGAAGGCTACCGGCGAGCAGTTGGTGCCGTTCCTGCATAAAAATATTTTCGAGCCGCTGGGGATGGCGACCGCAGGAGATTGCAGCGTGACGAAGACGCCGGAAGATGCGGTGGCGTACACGCGATATGGATTGGGGCCGGCGCGGCCGGCGTTGCGCGAAGGGCCGGGCTGGTATTTCGCGGCGGGTGAATTGTGCATGACGCCGTCGGATCTGGCGAAGTGGGACATTGCGTTCCTGCAGAGGAAAATACTTAGCGCGAAATCGTACGCGGAATTTGAGCGCGAAGTTTTGCTGAATAACGGTGATTACACGCATTACGCGCTAGGGCTGGAACTGGGGGAGCTCGACCATATTCCGGCGATCTCGCATAGCGGTGAAGTCTCGGGATTTTTGGCGGAGAGCTACATGTACCCGACGCGGGACGTCGCGGTGATTGTGAGTTCAAACCAGGACGGAACGGATTTGATCACGCCGCTGGAGCGGGAAATTGCGCAGTGGGTGTTAGAGCCGGAGCGACGCGGGCGAGCGGCGAGCATGGGCGACGCGCCGCGGGCGGAATTGGATCAGGTGCAGGGAATTGTGGAGGGGTTGCAGGCGGGGAAGATCAATCGCGCGCTGTTCACGGCGAATGCGAAGTTTTATTTTTCGGACGCGGCGCTCGGGGATTTTAAGACGTCGCTCGCGCCGCTGGGGAAATTGAAGAGCGTGACGAGGCGGGTTGCGGAGTTGCGGGGCGGGATGAAGGAGCGCGGGTATCGCGCGGAGTTTGAGACCAAGTCGGTTTGGTTGAGTATTTATATGACGGATGACGGATTGTATGAGCAGTTTTTGGTGGTGGAGGATTTTTGAGGGGCGCGGGGTAAGGCAAAGGCGCCCACCCTTCGGATACAGCGCGAAGGATGGGGCACCCGTAAAAGCAACGGCAGCGGCAAAAAACAAATGCTGCCCGGCTCCGCCGGCCGCAACCGGCGCAAGTACTTTTCGGTGACCCTTTCGCGTGGCGAAGAGGGTTGCGCCCGGAAATTCAACGACGAACCGCCGCTGGATTTACTTGGGGAGTTTGGCGGCGAGGATGTCGACTTTGGAGATGCTGGGCGGCTTGGCGAACAGGTCGGCGGCTTTGGCCATCAGGGCCGCAGCGACGGCGCCGTTGAGGTGGGCGTTGCGGCCGGCCTCGTCGGGGAAGGCGTCGAAGATGCCGAAATGGCCGTGGCCCATGGCCATGGCGAACCAGGCGGTGGTGGCGGGTTCTTGATTCACCAGCGCGAGGCCGTCCTCTAGAAATTTCTGAACTTCCGCTTCTTTTCCGGGTTTCGCTTCCATGTGGACGTACAGTGCGGTTTTAACCATGGTCAAGCTCCTTTATGATAAAAACGATTCGGGCCGAGTCATGTTCTCAGGCGCCCGTGCTGCGAGCAAATCAATACGCGGCCGGTGTCAGGTAGTTAGAGTAGCTGCGCGGGAAATAGTTTCGGCGAAACAGAATGGACTCCATCGAAGAGCAGGTGAGGCGTTTCGTCGCGAGTCGACGCGCGCTCGCTGTTGAGAAAGTGACTGGCAAGTCCCGCCTGCAAGACGACTTGGGCCTGGCGGGCGACGACGCCGTCGAGTTGTTCAAGGAATTCGAAAAAGAGTTTGAGACTGACTGTTCCGTGCTCTGGAGATTTTGGGGTGAACATTTCGCGCCGGAAGGCGGACCCTCACTGTTATTCGCCTTAGTCTTGGCGGGCCTGTTCGGAGCTGGCTTCGTGCTGGGAACGTTTCAAAAATGGCTGCCTCCATGGCTTTGCGGAGTTGTTCTTGCAGGTATTTGGATTTGGCCGCTTCGTTGTTGGCCTGTCCGCGGCCCGGAGCCGGTACAAATCACAGTTCAGGATCTGATCGACGCGGCACGCACGCAGCGGTGGCGCGACAGCCTGGCGGAGAAGCTCGAATGATATGGCACCTTCCGAAACGCTCGCACCTGCGCGGAACAATACTTGTAGTGGCGTCTTTTATTTGCGCGTGTTCGGGGCACGGGCAGACGACGCAGAATAATTCTGGGTCGGCAGGCGCGCAGGCGCCGAGTGCGGCTTCGGCGGGGCTGGCAGCGCCGATATTTACGGATCATGGGCCGAATTCCGCGGAGGCGCAGGCCAAGCCTTATTTGATTCTGGTTTCGCTGGACGGTTTTCGCTACGACTACCCCCGGAAATATTCGGCGCCGAATATTGTGGCGCTGGGTGCGCGGGGAGCGTCGGCGCCGGAGGGCATGATTCCGTCGTATCCCTCGGTGACCTTTCCGAATCACTACACGCTGGTGACTGGTTTGTATCCGGAACATCACGGAATTGTGGCGAATGCGTTTTACGATCCGGCGCGGAAACAAATTTACAGCTATCGCGATCCGGCGGCGGAGGTGGATGGCACCTGGTACGGCGGAACTCCGTTGTGGGTTCTGGCCGAGCAGCAGGGCATGCGCTCGGCGTGTTTTTTCTGGCCGGGGTCGGAAGCGGACATTCAGGGCGTGCGGCCCACGTATTACATGAAGTACGACCAGAAATATCCGAACGACAAGCGCGTCGATCAGGTGCTGGCCTGGCTGAAATTGCCGGCGGAGCAGCGGCCGCATTTTATTACGCTGTACATGAGCGACGTGGATGGGGCGGGACATTCGCACGGGCCGGATAGTCCGGAAGTGGCGGAAGCGGTGGCGCGCGTCGATAAAGAAATCGGGCGGCTGGCGGCGGGCGTGGCGGAATTGAAGCTGCCGGTGAACATGGTGGTGCTGGCGGATCACGGGATGACGAAAGTCGACGGCGAGTGGACCAACCTCGAGCAGTATTTCGATCAGTCGCTGATCGTGACGCCGGTGGAAAGTTTTTTGTATCCGAAAACGGAGGCGGACGCGGCCAGGATTTTCGCGGCGCTCGACGGCAAGAGCGACAAATTCAAGGTCTATCGAAACGGAAAGATGCCGGCGGAATTGCATTTCGATGGAAACGCGCGCGAAGGCGATCCGATCGTGGTCCCCACCGGGCCGTATTTGATTCGGACCGCGGCTCCGCCGGCGGTGACGGATGCGGCGGTGAAAATGTTCGGGCCGATGATGGGGTCGCATGGATTCGATCCGGCGAAAATGCCGGAGATGAAGGCGATATTTTTTGCGGCGGGGCCGGGGATCAAGGCGGGGACGACGGTGGCGCCGTTTGAGAATGTCGCGGTGTATCCGTTGGTGGCGCGGATTTTGGGGTTGGATATTGCGGGGTTGAAGACGGGGAAGATTGATGGGTCGATTGCGCCGTTGGAGGCGATTTTGGCGGCGAGCGGAAAATAAAAAAAGGCGGGTGCGAGGCGCGCGGTTTGCGCCCGGGCAAGAAGTGGGAATCGAAGAGAGATCCTTCGTCGCTTCGCTCCTCTGGATGACGGCCAAAAACGGTTTAGACGGTAAGACTGAAAGGCTAGGAGAAGAGGATCGGCCGAGGTAGCGTCGCGAACGGATGGATTATGAAAATGTTGTGGTGTTGGCGATGTAAGGCGGAGATGCCAATGCTCGATGAGGTCGAGTTCGAGAAGGTGAGTTCTCATGGGCGCTGACTGCCGAATCACAGTTCTCGGAACTATGATGCGCGTCTCTAAGATCATCGCAGCGGGGGTGTGGTTAAGCCTGCTTATCGCTGCAGCGGCTTTACCTGCTGAGGCTCAGGATAGGGATGGCGACGCGTCGTCGCAGCTGCCGGAACAGCCCAAGCCGGCGGCGAAGCCTAATCAATTTCCGGCGTTAAATCCATACGCGTATTCCGCGCCAGAGGCGCCTCCCTTCGTCGCACCCAAAATTGATATTGAGCCCGAACCCTCACCGGTGGCCTTGCGGTTGTGGCCGTTCGACGAGCAGGAACGCGCGGAGGGGCGTCGGGCGGGCAGTGAAATTCACGTGTACACCAACGAAGTGATTGCGCCGGTGACCGTGCTGGACAAGCGCGGGCAATTCGTTCTCGACCTGGAGCAGAAAGACTTTCGCGTTTTCGACAATGGCGTGGAGCAGAAGATCGATCACTGGGACGTTGGAGGCGACTCCTTGGCGGTGACGCTGGTGCTGGAGACCAGCTCGCACCTCGAAATGATGGCGCCGGTGATACGAAGTCTAGGAAGTATTTTTGGCGAAACGGTGATGGCACTGAATGGCGAAGCGGCGGTGTTGACGTACGACGCGACGGTGGATTTGCGGCAGAATTTCACGCGAGACCACGACGCGGTGGAACGGGCGGTGGCCGATGTGCAATTCGAAGCGCCAGAACTACATTTGTACGACGCGATGGCCGCGGCGGTGGATTTGCTGAAGACGCAGCCGGAGAATTTGCGGCGGGTAATGGTGATCGTGGGCGAATCGCAGGACACGGGCAGCGCGGCCAAGTTGGGCCTGGTGCTGCGCGAAGCGGAGCTGGCGAACATTGCGATCTACGCGGTGGGGCCCAGCAGCAGCTCGGCGGATCTTCGATTTGGCGAGCTGGAGCCGCTCATGCTGCCGGGAACATCGGTGCCGATGACGACTCACGGGCCGGGGCAAAACCGGATTGGGCGCAATTTCTACAATTGGATGGGGCCGGCGATGTGGGTGGTCACACGCGGAACAAACGAAATCAAGAATCATCAATTGGAAGTGGCCGCGGCGGCGACGGGCGGCGTGCATTATCGCGCGTTGCGCGAAGCGACGATGCGGGATGCGTTGGACCGGATCGGCGGCGAGCTGCATTCACAGTACATCGTGAGTTATACGCCGGCCGGGGAGGTCGAGGGATTTCACGAAATTAGGATTGAGGTCACGCGGACAGACTCCGTGGTGCGGACGAGGCCTGGATATTTTCGGACGAGGCCGGAGGACGAGGTGGATGTGACTGGGCGAAAGAAGGGGCCGGCGGCGCCGGTGCAACATTTTTTCGCGGCGCAGTAGTGGTACCGCCTTCACGCTGCATCGACACTTTCGATCCGCTTCTCCTTGCCATCCAACCCTTCGGGCCACCGTACTTGGCCGTCATCCAGAGGAGCGTCGTCTGCGACGAAGAATCTCTCCTGGATGTCGACTTTTTGCCGCGACTAAGTCGAAGAGAGATCCTTCGCTTCGCTCTGGATGACGGCCAAAAGCCGGTTGGCGTTGGTGTGGAATGCTAGGAGAACAGGATCAATGAAGGGTAGTCGTCATCCGTCCAAACCGATTGCGGCGCGTCCGTTCATGCGCCGCGTCCGTGCACTCGGCACGCCACGAGCGTTGCGTCGTTAGGACGATTTCGCCAGGCGGGCGCGCATGGCGGCCATGCGGTCGCGGGCGCCGGCTGCGCGCTGGCGGCCTTCGGGGATGGCGTCGATCAGGGTTTCGAGGTTGCGCGCGAAATGCGGGGCCATGTTGGCGCGAATCTCGGGGAGCAGCTTTTCGATTTTGCAGAACACCACGATGTGCTCGGCGTTGGTTTTGTCGAACATCTGCAAATTGATGCCGCCTTCGTTGACCAGCGCGGCGGCCATGTCCCAATAGCTGACCACCATGCGGAGATAGGCGCTGTTGTCGCCGGTCATGGCCTGCATGAAATCTTCGATGGTCGCCGGATGGAAATCGCGGATGTACCAGCCGCGGGCTTTGCGCATGACTTCTTCGCGGCGCAGCTCGTACAGTTTCAGGATCAGTGTGGCGTCTTCTTGCTTTGACATGTGCGGGAAATCCTCCGCGGTAGATTATGCCTGAGCCGGGAACTGGTTCGAAATCATTTGGCGATTGTGATGGTGCGGTGCGGCCGGCAGGTGCGTGAACGGCGTTTGGGGAGCGACGCGATTCGCGCGACGGGGTGGAAGGCGCTGCGCGCCGTCGTTCTATTGTCATGGCTAAAGCCGTGACCCGCAAGACAACCGCGGGAAATTGCGATGAATAAGATGGTTTGCGCGGCGTGCGGTTCGGTATGCTGGCGGGCATGGATATAAAAATTACGGCGGTCGAGGCGCGGGTTTTAGGGGCATTGGTGGAGAAGGAGATTACGACGCCGGAATATTATCCGTTGTCGTTGAATGCGCTGGTGAATGCCTGCAACCAGAAATCGAACCGCGAGCCGGTGATGAACCTGGATGAAGACGCCGTGGTGGCGGCGATGCGCGCGCTCGACGCGAGGGAATTTGCGGGCGCGGCGAACACTACGGACAGCCGGGTGCGGAAATACGAGCACCGGTTGCAGGAAGTTTTCAATTTTACGCGGCCGGAGACGGCGGCGCTGTGCGTGTTGCTGTTGCGCGGAGCGCAGACGCCGGGAGAGATTCGCGGGCGGGCGGAGCGGTTGCATCATTTCGAGGAGTTGGATGAGGTGGTGATGGCGCTGGGAAAATTGATGAAGCGGGAGCCGTCGATGGTGGCGGTGTTGCCGCGGCAGCCGGGGACCAAGGAGTCGCGGTATCTGGAATTGATGTCGGGGGAGGCGGGGGCGTTCGCGGCGCAGAGCACCGCGGCTGGCTCCGCGAGAAGTGGATGGGCACGCGACGAGGCTTTCAGCCAACATATCGAAAACGCCGCGCCTTCGGCGCGGCGTGACGGATCCGGCGAGCGTGTCGCGCGCCTTGAAGCTGAAGTGGCGGAGTTGCGGGGCGAGATTACGGCGCTAAAGGCTCAGTTCGCGGAGTTTCGGAAGCAGTTTGAGTAGGGGCGATGACGTGGAGAACTTGCGATGTATGGACTGAAGAGCGACATTGACCTTTCGTTTCTGGTAGGCCGGGAGATCATTCAGATTTCTGTGGGGAAAGTGCAAGTTATTCTTTCGTTCGATCACAATACGGCGATCAGTGTTGAGCAGCGATTTGAGTATCGGGCCGATGGCAGGAGCGTGGTGTGGAAACCGGGCAAGATGGATGCGGCTGGGGCGCTTTTGGAACTTATTGGTGGCGTGGTGAAGAGTGTGGGTGGTGAGACCAACGGCACGTTGACACTAGAGTTTTTGGCCGGAGAAGTCTTGATTGTGATGGATGCGAGCGAAGAGTTTGAGTCTTACACGATCACTCAGCCCGGAAGCACGATAGTGGTTTGATTCGTCGTCGCAAAAAGCGAGTAGGGGCGGGGTGCGGAGGAGTAAAGACAAGGGCGGCGCCGCGATGAGTGAGCGAGGGTGCTTGCATCGTACGAAGGCTTGCGCAGAAGGCGCGCAAGAGGAAGTGGGACGGAAGGCGTTTTTTTGTCACGGCTAAAGCCGTGACCTACAAGGCGACTTCGACGCCAGTGAGGCTGGCGATCGCTTTGGTCGCGCGGCGTGCCGCACCTCCGGGGCTCGGGCTTTCTGTTCAATTTGGGTCCCGGCCCTTGCGGACCGGGCTAACCTTTGCCGCGCCTCCGGCGCTGGATTTGTGCGGGAGTGGCGAGGGTGCTCGTTGTGGGGTACGTCGGGAATGTGAAATCGAAGAGAGATCCCTCGTCGGCGCAAAGGGCGCGCCTCTGTCGGGATGACAACGAAAAGCTAGGCAACAGGCAACGACAACGGCTTGCGCCAAAACCAGGGCAAAGCCAACGACAACGACAAGAAAACCTAGGCAACAAGCAACGACGACGAGAACGAAAAGCTTGGCAGCAGGCAACGTCAACGCTTCTACAAAACGTTTTGCTCCGCTGGTAGAGTACCGGTCATGAATTTCGAGGGCGATGCGCGACTTCTTGTTCGAAGCGTTATTTTGATCTTGGCATTGGTGTGTGTAGTGGTTGGTGCGCGGACTCGTGGTGCTTGGCCATGGAGTCAGGCGGAAGCGGCGCAAGGTGCACCGGGGCAAACTGCCGATACGCGACCGACTTTGTTAAAGACACCTGCGCCTGGGGCGGCGCCGGTGTACGGCTACACGGTGGTGGGGCGGTATCCGCATTTGAAGTCGAGCTATACGGAGGGATTTTTTTATCTGGATGGATTGTTTTATGAGGGGACGGGGCGGGAGGGGCAGTCGGCGGTGCTGGCGATTCAGCCAGAGACGGGGAAGGTGGTGAGGCGGGTTTTGCTGGCGGACGAATATTTCGGCGAAGGGATTGTGGATTGGGGGCCGGAGATTTATGAGTGGACCTGGACGTCGAAGATTTGTTTTATCTATGACCGGGCAAGTTTTCGGTTGCTGCGGAAATTGACGTATGACGGCGAAGGTTGGGGAATGACGCGGACGGCTACCCAGATCGTGACCAGCGATGGGTCGTCGAATTTGACGTTTCGGGATCCGGCTACGTTTGCGAAGGTGCGGGTGATTACGGTGCACGATGGGTTGGCGAATATCGAGAAATTGAACGAGCTGGAATTTATTCATGGGGAAATTTGGGCGAATGTTTGGCATGCGGACCGGATTGCGCGGATTTCTCCGGAGGATGGGCGGGTGGTGGCCTGGATCGATTTGACGGGATTGTTGCCGGAGAGTCAGAAGGTGGATGGGGAGTCGGTTTTGAATGGGATTGCTTATGATGCGGCGAAGGATCGGATTTTTGTTACGGGGAAACAGTGGCCGACGGTGTTTCAGATTAAGGTGAACGAGAAGGCGAAGTGATGCGGGTGGAAGCGGCGTTGAGTGGGCGAGAGTGCTTGTAGCGTACGAAGGCTTGCGCCGACGGCGCGCAAGCGGAAGTGGGACGGAAGGCGTTTTTTTGTCACGGCTGAAGCTGTGACCCAACTTCGACGCGAGCGAGACTCGGGATCGATTTGGTCGCGCAGCGTGTCGCACCTCTGGTGCTCGGGTTTTTTGTTTGATTTGTTCCCGGCCCTTACGGGCCGCGCTAACCTATGCCGCGGCTCCGGCGCTGGATTTTTGCGGGAGTGGCGAGGCTGCTCGTTGTGGAGTACGTAGGGAATGTGAAATCGAAGAGAGATCCTTCGTCGCGGAAGGCGCTCCTCTGGATGACGGCCAAAAACGGAGGCGCGTTGGCAGTGACGCCTCCGTCACCGTCAGGGCGTTAGGGCGAGCGCTAATCTAAACCCGCGCCCTTCGCAACTCCGGCTAGCGGAAGGTGGGGAATTTGAATTTGGATTTCAGGTTGGCGGCGGAGCCGTTGCCGGCGGATTTTTTGGTGTTGCCATTGCGTTGTTTGTCGTTGGTGAAGCTTTGGCGCAGGGCTACGCTGGCTTCGCTGCGGAAGCCGCGGGTGGGATCGGGGACGCGTTGGGTGCTGGGGGCTTGCAGGTGTTCCGGTAACGGGGCGAGGAGACGGACGATGTGGCCGAGGCGTTCGAGTTTGTAGGGCTTGGCCATACAGACGACCGCGCCCATGGAGTGGGCGTTGGAGTAATCGCTGGGGTAGGCGCTGCGTGAAGTGAGCACGACCGGAACGTGTTTCAGGCTGGGGCTGGATTTAACGTGGGCGCAGAGGTCGAGGCCGGGGAGCACGTCGCCATCGCCTTCGATTTCGGCGACGATCATGGCGGGCATGAACATGTTGAGAACTTCGCGGGCGTCGCTGGCGGCCGAGACGGCGATGACTTCGTAGCCTTCATTCTGCAAATACAATTTGGTGGTGTCGCGGAGCATCGCGTCGGAATCCGCGACCAGGACCAGAAGTTTTTTGGCGACGGGCGCGGGAGAATTCGAAATCTGGACGGGTTCTTTGGCGAGCTGGCGGCCGGAGGAATCGACGAGATGTTCGCCGATGCCGACACCGAGCGCGATGGCCACGGCGTGGCGGTTGTTCGGCAATTCGTGCAGGCGGACGACGCGGCCGAACTGCTCGCCTTGCTGGCCAGTGGCGTTTTTGTGATAGGGGAAAACGACGGCGACGTCCATGCCGCGCTGGTAGGTGTCGAGCACGGTTTCGAAAAGAATGCCGTAGCGCGAAACGTCGATGGTGGTGGCGATTTCGTCGGGGCCGCTGGTGGTGACGTCGATGGAGCGGACGCGAATCGGCGAGGAGATGAGGGCGCGGCGTTTCTTGCGGCGGTCGGAGGCGGGTTCGGCTTTCAAGGCTGCAGCGGCGGATTCGAGGGGCGAGGCGGCGACGGTTTCAGTTACGGCGGCGGCGACCGGCGGGCAGGGCGTGGACGATTGCGTGGTGAGCTGCGCTTCGACGCAGGCGTCGTGCGCGATTTGGGCAGTGACAAATTCTTCGGCGGCGGCTTTGATTTCGGCGACGGCTTCTTCCTGGGCGATGGCTTGCTCGATGGTGGCGTCGAGGGTTTTGTCGGTGAGCTGTTCGGCGGCGGTGGGCGCGCAGAGGGAGTCGAGGTCGAAAGATTCGCTGAGTTCACCGGCTGAGACATTCGGCGTGGTCGCGGCGGTTGCTGATTCGTCCGCTACTTCGAGGGCCGGCGTGGCGGCGACGACTAGAGCTTCCGGAACGTGAATTTCAAAAGGGGCTGGAGGCGTGTAGTCGTCGGCGCCGGGTTGCAGTTCGCCGGACGCGTCGAGGATGGGCGTGACTTCGAGCGGAGCTGGCGCGGCGGAATCGGCGTCGGCATCGAGTGCGGATTCAGATTCGGCCAGGGCGGTCTCGATCGGGCTGAAGTCATCCGCGAATGATTCGGACGCGGCGGAGTGCGGCACGAGCATTTCGCCGGCGGCTTCGACGGCAGCGGATATGCCGAGGACTTCGGCAGCGGCTTCGGTGATTCCTTGGAGAGTATTTTGATTTTCTTCGGTTGAGGCGCTCGCTGCTTGGATGGTTTCTGCGTTGACTACTTCTTCGGGCGTTGGTTCGACTGCTACTTCCGTGGATGCTTCGACCAGTTCCGCCGAGACCGCTTCCGGCAAAGCTTCTGGCAATTCTTCGGCGGGGATTTCGGCTGGCGCGTCGTTCGATTCGACTTGAGCCAAGTCGACTTCGGGAACCGCGCTGAGATCGTTCACCGGCTGCGGTGCGATGGCCTGCGAAAGAATGGCGAGGGGATCGTTGAGATCGATTTCGTGGTCTGCGCAAATTTTGGAGGAACATGGGCGCGCGGTGGCGCGGGCGGCGTCGGCTTGGGCGGTGAGGGCCGCGAGCATTTCTTCTTCGATGTGCGCGAGTTCGAGTGAGTCACGAACGGCTTCAGGGGCGGCGCTTTCGGGCGCCGGAGAGGATGCGGCTACTTGTTGTGGTGCTTCCTGGTCGACGACGGATGGTTCGTTGATTTGATCCGCGATTTGATCCGCAACTTGATCGGCGGCTTGCTCGGGTTTGATTTGGTCGAATTCCTTTTGGGTGTCTTCGACGGCTTCGAGGTGGCCTTCTTCGTGTTCGGTGAAGGCGCGGTCCATGGCGGCGAGGCGGGCGCTGGCGTCAGCATCGATCGCGGCGTGATGGAAATCGGAGGCGGTGACGCCGGTGATGGCGCTGGCCTGGGACTGAAACCGGAAAATTGAGCCGTGACTCATTCGATTACGGGCCTCGTGTGCGAAACGCTTTCGAGAGACAAATTTAGCCAGGGGGAGCGCCGGAGACACTAGAGGAGTGGTTACATTTGGGGAGTACTTGGTGGGACGGGTTGATAGTACTCGCAGGGGTTGCGGGTGGGGAGGGGTTTTGTTTTGTTAAGGTTGCGGGGCTGGCGGGCGTCGCGGGCGATGGGACGGGCTAGGGGCGGGGTTTGCTGGGGATGGGTCCGTAGATTTGCGGAGTTTGGGGATGAAGAGAAGGCGAAGGCGTTGGAGGCGGTGATGGGTCTGGGCGGGATGGAAATCGAAGAGAGGTCCTTCGTCGCTGCGCTCCTCTGGATGACGGCCAAGTGCGGGTGAGTGGCGGCTGGTGCGTTGGCAAAGAAGCGGATCGTTAGGAATGAAGGAAGCGACGAAAGCAAAAGCGAAGTCAACGGCAACGGCAAAGGCAACCGCAACGGCAACGGCAACGGGAAAAACGGAAAGGGGGATTTGGCGATGAGGATATTGATTTTTATTTTCTGGTTCTTGATGGTGTGCGGCGGGGCTGGCGCGCAGGCGGCTGGCCGGGCGCAGAGCGGTGAGACGACGATGCGAAGTGGTGGATGGGAGCTTTCGGCGGGGCATGCGCAGATTCAGATCTGGCCGGGAGTGGCGCCGGACGCCGGCTTGCAGGATCGCGTGGGGCCGGAAAGGGTGGAAACGTCGGGGAAAGAGGAGCTGATTGCGGGGCGGCGGACGGTGGGCGTATTTAATGTGACGCGGCCGACGATGACGGTGTATTCGCCGGCGGGAAAAAATACGGGCGTGGCGATGATTGTGTTTCCCGGCGGCGGATATCAAGACCTGGCGATTGATTTGGAAGGCACGGAAGTTTGCGATTGGCTGACGTCGAGGGGGATGACATGCGTGTTGTTGAAGTATCGCGTGCCCAATACCGGGCCGCATTGGGTGGAGAAATGTAAATGCCAGGTGTATCCACGGGCGCCGATGGCGTTGGAGGATGCGCAGCGGACGGTAGGGTTGGTGCGTTATCGCGCGGCGGAGTGGGGGACCGATCCGCACAAGATTGGCGTGCTGGGATTTTCGGCGGGCGGGCATCTGGTGGCGGCGATCAGCACGCGGTACGCGAAGCGTTTGTATGCGGCGGTGGATGCGGCGGACGAAGTGAGTTGCCGGCCGGATTTCGCGGTGGTTTTGTATCCGGGGCATTTGCGGTTGCATGATGAGAATTTTGGGTTGAATCCGGAGATTCGTCCGACGCGCGAGACGCCGCCGACTTTTGTGGTGCAGGATGAAGACGATCCGGTGGACGACGTGGAGAATTCGCTGGTTTATTTTGAAGCGTTGAAGAAGGCGGGAGTGCCGGCGGAGATGCATATATATGCGCAGGGCGGGCATGCGTTTGGATTGCGGAAGACGAAGTTTCCGGTTACGGATTGGCCAGAGTTGGTGGAGAAGTGGCTGAGGACGATTGGGATGATTGCGGAGTAGGGGCGGCCCGCGCGTGGTGCGGTGTAAATCGAGAAGAGGCGAAAATCTGCCTGGGGTATGAGGCTGGGCGCGGACGCAATCGAAGAGAGATCCTTCGTCGCTGCGCTCCTCTGGATGACGGCCAAGTGCGGGTGCGTGGCGGCTCGTGCCTTGGCGAAGAAGCGGATCGTTGGGATTGAGGCAGGCAGTTCACGGAATAAATTTGCGCGTCGGCTATTTGCCCGGAAGGAAGACGACGCGGTCGGGGCCGGTGTCGGCGTTCCAGGTTTTTTCGACCTGCGAAAGTGGAACGGCTTTCGTGTAGATTTTCAGTTTGGCGGGATTCACGGCTTGGAAGACGCCACGGATGGCGGCGAGCAGCGCGGTGAAAGGGACGCTGTTGATTCCGCTGCCCATCAGAACCAAGGCGGAGGAACGGAAGGCTGCGCCGGAAAGCTCGACTTTTTGATTGCTCATTTCGCCGATTTGAACGAAACGAATGGCGCGGCCTTCGGGGCCGGCTTTCGCGGCGGAGATCATTATCGTCTCCGCGCTTTTTCCCCACAGATAATCGAGGACGACATCGACGCCTTCGGAGAATTGCTCTTGCAGCGCGTGTTCGTACTTGGTGACCGACGAGGGATCGGAATCGTCGAGATGAAAGGGAATCACGGCATCGGCGCCGAAGGCGGTCAACTTTTCGACCGCATCCTGATCGCGGCCGGTGGCAATCACTTTGGTTGCGCCGAGATGCTTGGCGACCTGGACCGCGAGTCGGCCCGCGGCGCCGGTGGCGCCGTTGACCAGCACGGTTTCGCCGGGTTGGAGGCGGGCGCGTTCGACGAGCGCGGCCCAACAAGACATTCCGGGATTGGCGATGGCTGCGGCGGTGACGTCGTCGAGGCCATCGGGAATGGGGATGCAATGCGAAGAACGCACGCGAGTTTTTTCGGCCATGGCGCCAAAAGGCGCGGCGGGCAGGGTGAAATAAACGCGACGGCCGTCTTTGGTTTTGCCGACTCCATCGACACCGACGACGGCGGGAAAAACGCGATCGGCGCTATAGTGCGAGCCGGAGGCGCGGCTTTTGGTGAGGTGGGTGAGCGCGGCAGCGGTGACGGCGATGAGTTCTTCGCCGGAGTCCGCGACGGGTTCGGCGAAATCGCCGTACACCGGAGTTTGATTAAGTCCCGTTATGATTGCTGCTTTCATTGGTTCCCTCCCTCGGTTGGGGTTGATTCTGAAAGGCGCGGCGAAAGCCTAAACCGACTGAATTCGTTTTTTCACTTTAATCCGGATTGCATTCTTGTTCTCTTAGTGAATCACAATGAGATCGAGCTGATGCCGTTTTCCAGCAGCAAGAACTGAAGGTCCCGTCGCGAGGCGCGGGCCAATTCGCCTCCGGTGAATCGCCGGTCGGCGGATACTTCTCGCAGAATAAAAGAAGGAAGCGCCAGCGCGTCCGCTTCGAGCGGCGTGTCAAATTCCGCTTCGGCCAGGAACAGACCTTCCAGCGTGTCGTGGAACACATCGATGCCGAAAGGCGGCACGCTGCATCGAGTTTTGCGGATTTCGTTCGCTGGAAGTTGCGCGAGCAGCCGAAACTCACTTTCCGCGAGATACATAGTGGTGATTAGTCCTTGCTGCGCTCCACTCGCGGGCGCGGAGAGCTTCTGGGTGAGTTTGAATACGGGTGCGCGACCGTCTTCCTGCAGTTCTCGCAAGCGCAGCGTGGTGTCCGCGATGTAGCGATCGTGGATCCGACTGGTGCCCGCGACATTGACGCCAGTGGGAAATTGGTGGAGCAGGAACCGGCGTTCGCGCTCGACTCGGGCGTACTTATGCGGTTCGGGCATTTTCCTATTCTTTCGAAAATACCAGCTGCGGGAAAGCAAAATTCCAAATGGGCCGACGGAAGCCGAAGTATTCTTGAACCGCCGACCTTTGACGCATCATCCAAAAAAAGTGGAAACTTTCTTTTGGCGGAGGCCCTGATGTCTCATTTAGCTGGGAAGGTGGCGTTGGTTACTGGCGGTTCGCGGGGGATTGGCGCGGGGATCGCGAAGGCTTTGGCGAAGCATGGCGCGAGCGTGGCGATTACGTATACGAAGGGGGCGGAGGCCGCGGCGAAAGTGGTGAAGGAAATTGAAGGCACGGGCGGGAAGGCTTTGGCGATTCAGGCGGATTCGCTGGACGCGGCAGCGGTGAAGGCGTCGGTGGCGAAGACGGTGGAGAAATTCGGGCGCCTGGATATTTTGGTGAACAACGCCGGGACAGCGATTCCAAAGCCGTTCGAAGAGGCGACCTTGGAAGAGATCGATTTGATGTTCAACCTGAATGTGCGCGCGGCGATGGTGGCGACGCAGGCGGCGTTGAAGCACATGAAGGAAGGCGGGCGGGTGATCATGATCGGTTCGTGCGTGGGTGAAAAAAATATGACGCCGGGTCTGGCGGCGTACGGAGCAACCAAGGGCGCGGTGAAAATGTTTACGCAGGGATTGTCGCGGGAAGTGGGGCCGCGTGGAATTACGGTGAACAATGTGCAGCCCGGGCCGATCGACACGGATTTGAATCCGGCGGCGGGGGATTGGGCGACGCCGCAGGTGGCGAATACGGCGCTCAAGCGGTATGGGACGGTGGATGAGGTGGCGGCGCTGGTGGCGTTCGTGGCCGGGCCGGGGGCGGCGTACATTACCGGAGCGAATTTGACGGTGGACGGCGGGACGAACGCGTAAGGCGGGCATCCGCAACTGGTAAGCGTTGACGATGGATGCAAAGTTTACGTGTCCATGTATTGCGCGTCGCCGTTGCCGAAGGACCAATTTTCCCAGGCGGTTTCGGAGAGGACGATTACGATTTCGTTGGGCGGGACTCCGGGGGATTGGGCGAGGAGTTCGGTGATGCGTTTGTAGAGTTTGCGTTTTTGTTGGGGCTTGCGGCCGTGGCTGAGGGTGATGTGGATGAAGACCACTCGATCGGAGCGGTGGACGCCGAGGTAGTGTGGGTCGTAGAGCAGGTTGGCGGGGGCGTGCTCGGTGATGATTTGGAAGCGGTCGTCGGCGGGGATGGCGATGGCTTCGACCATGGCGCGGTGGACGGCGTCGGCTAAGGCGGCGCGATATTCGGGAGTGGTGCCGGCACGGAGGGCGATTTGGACTAGAGGCATTTTTGGTTTCTCCTTGGTGAACCGGTCATTTTAGTGGGTGTGGTGGGGCGGGGAAAGGTCGTAGACGGGCTCGGGCGGGTCTGAGACCCGTCCCTACCGATCGATCGGTGTGGAAACTTTGTGGTTGGCGATTCGCGACTTGGTGCTGGCTATTGGACGTCGGTGACTTTGCCGTTGACGAAGGTGACTTTTAGATCTTTGTAGACGTAAATCTGTTTGGTGCCGAGGTTGACGATTTTTTCTGGAGGGCCGAAGCTGGCCGTCACCTGGTCGACCGTTTGGCCCAGTTGGATGCTGGCTGGGGGCGCGGGCGGTTGGGCCGGCGCTTGTTGCTGCGGCTGCTGGGCTTGTTGTTGGTCGCCACCTTGTTGCTGCTGGCCGCCCTGTTGTTGCTGATTTTGATCCGCGTTGGGATCCGGAGGGGCGAGGACCTGGCTGATGACGTCGGCGATTTGGCCGGCGTCGGCGCCGCCCTCGAGATAGCCCTTGGGAAATACGAAAGTGACGGTGCCGCGGTAGGAAGAGGCGTCGCCGCCGTTGCAGGAATCGCATTCGGTGAAGTTGACGGTGACTTTTTCGTCCTTGGCGTGGATCACGACGCTGGTCGGATTCACTTTGTCGCCGGTGGCGAGCGCTTTGGAATAATTCTTTTCGACGAGCGTACACATGCCGTTGGCGGCGTGCAGGGCGTTGTCCCGCCAGGTGGAAGGGCAGGGCGGCGCGAGATTGTTGGGCGCCTCGCCGGTGATGCCGTTTTTCTGGATGACCAGTACGGTGCCGGATTTGTATTTGGCGTTGAGGTCGTTCTGCAGCGTGGTCATGTCCTGCGCGTGCGCCGGGGCGGCGAAAAAGAGTGCGGCGGTGATGGTCGCGCTGAGAGTCATTTTACGGATCATTCGGAATTCTCCTTACTTTTGTATGCGGATTGTGCCGCAAAAGGTGCGATTTCGGAATTAAAATTTGGGGCTTCAGGAAACTCCGAACCCTTCAAAGACAATTTCATAATCACCGAGAACCAAAATCAACTTCTGCCCGGCTGCGCCGGCCGCTACAGGTGGCGCTCCGGGCGCTTTGCCAATTCACCGGTTGTCGCTGGCGCTTACGAAAAACGGGGCCCTCGCTGCGGTTCGGAATGACGGTTTTTTTAGTTGGCGTCAAGTATGAGAAAATCGAGGTGAATTAAAACGGGGAGCTGGCGCGATGGTGCTGCGCTGGCTCCCCGTTTTGGTTTGGCTAGCTACCGACGCCTTCGTTAGCGGCGACTTGGACTTCTTTTTCGGTTTGATCGGCCTGCGCGGAGGATTTTTCAATGTCCGCCTGGGCGGTCAGATCGGGCTGAGCGGTTCCTTCCGGATTGGCTTTCGCCACAGCTGAGCCGGCCGGAGCGGCGGGCATGCCGCCGGTTCCTTGCTTCTTGGCCATCTCGCCGAGGCCGTCGTCAATCTGCTCGCGGAAATGATTGTGCATTTCCTGGAGGTCGTTGACCTTGACGGCGATCTGGCTGCCGGATTTGCAGTCGCTCTTCTGGCTGCCGCTGACCATGACTTTGACGCTGGCGTTGGCATCCGGCGTGTCGTCCAGGCGGGTCAGCACGTCGCCCTGGGTCAGGGTGCACTGGGTACCGTCCGGAAGATCCGGGGTGATGGAATCCGCGACGATGAAGGTGCGGTTGTTGGGATTGAGCGCGTCGGGAACGACTTCCGGAGTTCCGGCTGGCGCAGTGACCGGGCCATCGGCGTCCGCGGAGGAAGTATCCGAAGCGGGCGTCGCGGCCGGTGCTGCGGCTGGAGCTTGCGGCGCTTGCGGGCCGCTCTGCTGCGAAGCTTGCTGCTCGGCGAGGATTTCCGCCTTCACTTCGTCGGCGATGGCCTGTTTGACTTCGGGAGTGAGGACGACTTGACCGCCGCCACCACCGCCTTGATCGTTCTGGGCCACTTGCTGGCCACCACCGCCGTTTTGCGCGGCGTAATTGGCGTTGGCTGCGGCAGCGTTCGCATTGGCCGCTGCGGCGTTGGCGTTGGCTGCGGCTGCGTCGTTGTTGGCGGCTACTGCAGCGCCGGCGGCAGCGGATGCGGCGTAAGCGGCTTGCAAGTTCGCGGCGATGATGTAATCGGTTAGCCAGAATGCGGGCGCGGCGTAGACCGGATAGGGATTGAAATAGTAGCCATAGTATCCGTACCACGGGTTACCGCCCCAACCCCAGCTCCAGGCCACTGGAGCACCCCAGCCGCCGTAAGCCCAGCCATAGTAGCCGCCACCGTAGTAGTAACCGGGATAGTAGTGGTTGTAGTAGTAGCCGTGATAGTAGCCGCGGCCGTAGACGCGAGTGTAAGCGCGTCCACCGCGGTAGTAGGTGCGGCGTTCATAACCACGACCGCCGCGGTTGAAGCCATGGGCGACGTAACCGCCGTGACGTCCGGCGACCACGCGGCTGCCATCGGCGCGACGGGTGACGACGGTGCGTTGACCGCCGGCGCCGTGGGTGATGGTGGTATTGCCGGAATGGATCGAAGTGACTTTACCGTTGGAACCAAATTTGGCGGTGGCGCCGCTCTTGGTGGTGACGCTGGTGGTTTTGCCGGAAGCGTTGACGTTGCGGGTATTGCCGCTGGCGGTGGTGACCGTCTTGCCGCCGCCGGGATGCGTGACGGTGTGCGGCACGGTGCCGGTTGATTTGTTTGCACTGGTGGAGCTGGCATTGGTCTTGTTGGCGCCGGCACCCGTGCCGTTGGTGGTGTGGCCGGGGGCGGAGGTGTTGCTGCGGTTCTGTGTTCCGGCGGTTCCACCGCGATTCCCGGCGGTGTTTCCGGTGGTGGGGCGCGCACCGGTGCCGGTGGTCGGACGAGCCGCAGGTGTGGCAGGCTTGGCGGCAGGTGCGGCAGGTTTGGCGGCAGGTGCGGCAGGTTTGGCGGCTGGAGGTTTAGCGGCTGGCGCGGAAGGCTTATTTTTTTGGCCCCAAGCAAGGCCGGGGCAGGTGAGCAGAATCAAAACGACAAGCAATTTTTCCGCAAATATCCCACCGGGCTGGTTCAGTTTCATCTTGCATTCTCCTTGTAGCTGAAACTATCCCAGGGGGCCCGAGGTGCTTAACCCATCCTGGTTAAAAAAGTCGCAGAGGTTGTGCGGCCTTCGCGGCGGGTGGTGCAGGCCGATCGCCGCGTGGCCCGCCAGGGGCGACCCTCGCGAAACTCTCCACTTAGCAATGCGCAAACGCGGTGGAAAAACGTCATCCGCCGGTAAAATTATTTTCTAACGGCTCGGTTAAGGAGAAATGGATTGGTCAGCAGAGAAACTATAGTCCGAGGTTCGGCGGAGTGTCAATTTTAAAGGGGAAATGGCGGTCCAGAAGTTAACCGAAGGGGCGGGAGCGACGCTGGCCGGTAATTGACTCCGGGTGCGGGCGCGAATATGATCAGCGGCGTTCCGCGGCCCGAAGCGGCCTAGTCACGATTCCCCCTGACTCCACGGAGGTAATTTGATGTTCACCAGCCCTAGCAAAGGCAGAGGACTCGTCGCGGTTCCGCTGCTGGCCATACTGCCCATCATTTTCGTTGTGCTGCTCGGGGAGCCGCCGGCCAAAACGCGGGCGCAAAATGCCGCAGCGGCCAAGCCGCCGGTGGCGCCGGTGCGGGTGGTGACGGACGAATACTTCGGGGTCAAGGTGGCGGATCCGTACCGCTGGATGGAAAACCTGCAGGATGCGGAGGTGGCGGCGTGGTTTAAGGCGCAGAGCGTCTACACCCAAAACGTGCTGGAGACCATACCGGGGCGGGCGGCGATGCAGGCGCGAATTAAAGTGCTGAGCGACGCGGCGCCGGCGGCGGTTTTCGATTTGCGGCGATTGCCGGGCGGCGTTTACTTCTATCAGAAGCGGCTTGCTTCCGAAGAAGTGGGCAAGCTGTACACGCGGGTGGGATTGGGTGGCGAGGAAAAACTGGTAGTGGATCCAACGAAGTACACGGGCGCCGGCGGCGGGCATTCGAGCATGAGTTATTACGCGGTGTCGCAGGATGGCCGGTCGGTGGCGGCGGGAATTTCACCGGCGGGATCGGAAGACGCGGTAATCCATATCTATGACGCGCAGACCGGAAAGGAAGCGGGCGAGACGATCGATCGCGCGGAGTTTGGAGGGCCGAGCTGGCTGCCGGATGGAAAATCATTCGTTTACAACCGGCTGCAAAAACTGGGACCCAGCAGCGGGCCATACGACAAGGAGCTTTTGAGCCGGGTGTATTTGCATGTGGTCGGAACGGATGCGGAGAAAGATCGTTTGATATTCGGCGACGGAGTGGCGGGGACGAGCTTCGTGCCAACCGATCTTCCATTTGTGGCGGCGGCACCGGACACGGCTTATGCCCTGGGACTGGTGGCGCACGGAGTGGCGAACGAGATCACGGTCTACGTGGCGCCGGTGGCCACGTTGGCCGGCGGGAATATTCCGTGGAAGAAAATTTGCGACGTGGAGGATGAAATAACGTCGTTCGATATGAAGGGCGACGTCATCTACTTGCTGTCCCACAAAAACGCATCGCGCTTCAAAGTGCTGCGCACCAAGCTGTCGAATCCGGATGTGGCGAAAGCCGAAGTACTGGTGCCGGAGGGCCCGGCGCTGATCAAAGCGGTGGCGGCCGCGGCGGATGCGGTATACGTGCAGGAAATGGAAGGCGGGTTGGGGCGGCTGGTGCGCGTGCCGTATGGGAACGACTCATCGGCGCAGCGCGTGGCGCTGCCGGCGGAAGGAGTGGTGACGATTGCGGCGACCGACCAGCGCGTGCCGGGGGCTTTGTTGACGATGGATTCGTGGACCAAGGCGCAGACGATTTACACTTACGATTCCGGCACCGGGCAAACGACCGATACGAAATTGCAGCCAGTGGGCCCGTTCGATAGTCCTACGGATTTGGAGTCGGTGGAGGTGAAAGCAAAGAGTTACGACGGCACGATGGTGCCGCTATCGATCGTCTACAAGAAGGGAACGAAGCTGGATGGATCGAATCCGACGATCCTCGACGGGTATGGGGCGTACGGAATTACCACAGACCCGTATTTCGATCCGGTTTTTCTGGCGTGGTACGAGCGCGGTGGAATTCTGGCGTTTGCGCACGTGCGCGGCGGCGGCGAATACGGGGAGGAGTGGCATCTGGCGGGCAAGAAGCTGACCAAGCCTAATACGTGGAAAGATGCGATCGCCTGCGCGCAATATTTGATCGACCAGAAATACACTTCGCCGGCGAAACTCGCGATCCGCGGCGGCAGCGCGGGAGGCGTGCTGGTGGGCCGCTCCATCACCGAGCGTCCGGATTTGTTTGCGGCAGCGTTCGATCAGGTACCGATGTCCGACGTGGTGCGCGAGGAATTCAGCCCGAATGGTCCGCCGAATATCCCGGAATTTGGTACCGTGAAAGAGCCGGATGGGTTTAAGGCGCTGTATGAGATGAGCCCGTATGCGCATATTAAGGATGGGACGGCATATCCGGCGGTGATGGTCACGACCGGATGGAACGATCCGCGGGTCGCGTCATGGGAACCGGGGAAAATGGCGGCGCGGCTGCAGGCGGCAACGTCGAGCGGCAAGCCGGTATTGCTGCGGGTGGATTACGACGCGGGCCACGGGATCGGATCGACGAAAACGCAACGCGACGAAACATTCGGGGACATGTTTAGCTTTGCGTTGTGGCAATTTGGGGTGGAGGGATTTCAGCCGACGGCAACGAAATGAATCCGGGTAGCCCTCCGGAAGGGAAGAACTGAAACGGAAGGGAAAAGCGTCCCGCGACTCGTGGTGCCGAAAGGCCACGTGGAATCCAGCGATTGAGGCTGAGACCTGCGAGTAAACTTCAGTTGTTCAGCGGCAGGTTAAATTGCAAGGCCAGCTTGGACAGGATTATTTTGCAATTGTTCCAGTCGGCTTTGGCGTTGCCGGGGATCTGGTAATCGAGGAAGACGTCGTCGATTTGGCGGGCGGTGGAGAGCACGCCGGGCAGGGTGGAGTCGGCGGTGTGCTTGCTTTGGAAAACGCTGAGCATGGTGTCGGTCTGGCCCTGAAATGATTTGACCAGATCTTTGTAGATTTTTTCCTGGCTGGTTTTGCGCACGGCGCTCTTGGCGATGGAGGAATTAAAGCTGGACTGAAATTTCTTGTTGTCCTGCTTCAAGTTTTTCATCAGGACTTCGATGTCGCGGTCGCTCAGGCGCTGTTGGGCGAAGCTGGGCGAGGCGAAGACGAGCGCGAAAGTCAGCGCGAGCAGGGCCGTAGCGGTAATTCTGATTGGATTTCGCAAGACTCCCTCCGGGAACATTTTCCCCCCAGCACGATACATCGTTTTGAAATGACGCCGCGGAGAAAGCGAAACGCTATTTCCATCCCAGAATGTTGGTGATGCGCAGCGGAGCCTGGCCGTAATCCTCGAGTTCGAGCTGGTTGGTGTCTTTATTAATTTTGAATTTCGCGGCGGGATAGAGCAGGCCGTCGCCATTGCCTTTTTCGTCGAGGTAGAGCTCGAGTGCGGAGAACTGATATTCGCGGGAGCGCGCGCCGCGGACCAGTTCGAAGAAAGACATTTTGCGATCGATCAGGATGCGGATGGTACGGCCTTTGGCGGTGGAGATTTGGCGAATGTAATTGGCGTCGTTGCCGACCTGGCCGGTGACGGCGATGCGGCCTTTGGGAGCCATGCTTTGCAGCGTGTTGAGTAATTCGTTTTTCTTGCCGGACTGCACGGCTTCGAGCAGCAGCGAGGCGTCGCCTTCGGTGGAGTAGGAATTGATGTTGATGGTGATGCCGAAGGTTTTGCCGCTGGCCGCGCCGCCGGTGCCGATGACGGTGGCGGTGAGTGTTTCGGGCGCGGCGGGTTGGGATGGATCTTGTGCGCGAACGAGGACCGAGCAGGGGACCAGCAGCAGGGCGGCGAGAAGCAGCGAAAAAGATACGGACGTTAACGAGGTTTTCATGGTGACTCCCAGCGCAATGGTGGCGCGGCGAAATCGTACGACAAAAGTTGGGTGGGGTCAAAATGGGATGTAGCGAGGGTTTCGTTGGCGTGGAACGCTGACCCTTCGTGGAGCCTAACGGCTCAGCGCAGCGATGCCCGACCATATAAGTCATAAGTCAAAACGCGATGTGGAAGATGGTGGGGAGGCCAGCGGGTGGTGTGCCGCGCCTCCGGCGCTCGAGAGTTTTTGCGTACGTTACCCGGCCCTTACGGGCCGGGCTAACTTATGCCGCGCCTCCGGCGCTTGGTCTGGGCGGCGGGGGCAAGATCGAAGAGAGGTCCCTCGTCGGCGCAAAGGGCGCGCCTCTTTTGGGATGACAACGAAAACCGAGACGAAGGCAAAACCGCTAAATGCGTTGGAAGCAGATCCCTCGCTGGGCTTCGGGATGACAACGTGAACCGAAGCAACGGCGACGGCAAATCGCCCAGCTAAAGCTGGCCGCTACAGACGGAAATACTTTTTGGCGGACGATGCATTGGCCGGGAGTTTTGCGGTTGGGGGCAAGGCGGCGACAGAGCCACCGCACTCCAAAGGTTCTTGGATTTGACGTTTGTGGGGTAGGGTGAAATTTCGGTGGGGTTAGGGGGATTAGCTGATGTTTGGAAAATGAGCGTGGCGGTAGGATGCGCGGGTCAAGTGAAGTTGCGGCCGTTTCTGGCTGACGAGATTGCCGGGCGATTGCTGGACAATTCTTAGGCCAGCGCCAGGCATGAACACATGGGAGGATCGCGATGCTATTGCTTATTATTATTTTGGTGCTGTTATTTGGCGGTGGCGGCGGATATTACGGATATTCGCGGTGGGGCGCCGGCGGCGGATTGGGCATCCTGGGCACCGTTTTGCTGATTTTGCTGGTGGTTTACCTGCTCGGCGGACTTCGGCTGTAGCCGAGTAGAAGCGGGCGGGCGAGTTGGGCCCGCCCCATGAATTGAAAACGCGCAGGTCACGATTTTTCGTGGCCTGCGCGTTTTTGTTTTTTGTTCAGATTTAACGTTTTATTTAGATTTAGCGGGTGTTGCGGCCGACTCCGGTGATGCGCTGGCCGTTGAATTTGGTGAAGCTGAAGCCTTCGAAATTTTCGTTCCAGGTTGGGCCCATGTCGTTAAGCACGGCGATGGCGACGGCTTCGCCCAGAGGCAACGAATCGGCGTAGTCATGGCGCCAGTGGACGCCGGCATGGTTGCGGCCGACGGCGATGTTGGCGGCGAGCTTGTTCATTTCGCCACCGATGGTGAGCTGGCCGGCGTCAGAGCCTTCGTACGGCACCAGCGAAAAGCCATCTTCGCTGGGCTGCATGATGTTGGCCAGACCCGGGATGCTGGTGAGCGGCGCGAGATCGTTGAACCAGGCTTTGACCACGGTGGCGCAGGCGCCGGCGACGGTGCCGTGCCCTTGACCGTAGGAAGGATGCTGCGGACAGCCTTCGGGGAACGCGTGCGGCAGAAAATAGGTGCCGTTCTTGGCGAAGACTTCCGCGAGCGCATGGGAATTGAGCACGTCGGGATGCAGCGGGTAATTGGCCTGGCCGGTTTTTTCCATGTGAACCAGGCCGCCGAAAGCTTCGGGGCGCAGATGACGATGGACGAACCATTTCTGATACCAGACGGCCTTCAGCGCGCGCTGCGAAACTTCGGCGACGATGGTTTTCAGATGCGGGCTGCCCCAGGTCCCGAAGCCGGATTGGGTTTTGGATCCGACGTAAGGATTATTGGGATCGAGCGGAGCGCTGTTGTCGATCAAAGCGAGGCAGGCGATGAAGTAGGCCTCGAACAAAACATCAACGTGGACGTACGCGCCGATTCCGCGGCCGTTGCGCAGATGCTGCAGGTTGGGGTCGGGCTGGCTGGCGCCGAAGGGGCCTTGGCCGTTTTGCACCGCGAGCCAGGAAGCCTGGTCGGTCATGTAATCGAGGCCGGGAGTGTAGGTGGTGAACTGCTGAGTGAGTGGGATGGCGCCGAACGCCGTAGGCTGAAGAATGAATTGTGAGGGATACGGCCCCACGACGTCGCCGGGAGTGAATCCGCGGAAAAGATTTTGCGGAGTGACGGGCTTGGGGCCGGCGAAAGCGGGGAGTGAATTCAATTCCTTGATGGCCGCCTGGGAAATGGGCTCGTTGCCGTATTGGGTGAAATTGACATCGCGGCACAAAGACATCCAGTAGCTTTCGACCATGGTGTCGGCCATGGTTTGGCTGGCGACCGAAGGCGGAGTGCCGATGGCGAGCTGGTGCGAATCGGTGCCTTCGAGATCAAAAGCCAGACCGGCCTGGGGATCGACCAGCAGCGCGGTGCCGCCCAATTGAATCTGGTCGAACTGCTGCGGCTGGCCGCCGTGAACGGCGTTGAGAAAACTGCCGTAGGAAGCGGGCGTGACTTCGCCAATGTTGTTGTGTGCGAGGCCTTTCGAATAATTTCCGATGCGATTGGGATAGCGCTGCTCGTCGCCGTTGGTGATTTCGGGCGGGGTGGGGACGGCGAGTTCGCCGCGAGCGGCAGCGACGCGAATCATATAGCTTTCCTGTGCGCGCTGATTTCCGAAACCATTCGAGCTTGCACTGGTGGATTGGGCTTCGGCGGATTGGGCCAGGGAGCTGAGGCCGGTGGCGCTGACCGCGAGCGATGCGGCGGCGGCGCTGCCTACGCGGCCGATGAATTTGCGGCGGCTGGTGGTTTCGGGTTTGGCTTCGAGGGAAATTTCGTCCGCGCGCGGAGCGGTATTGCGCTTCTCCATGATGCATCTCCTTTGAGCAATCAAAATTGGGTCGGTCGAATCTGGGCTGGAGTAGGTGGAGGCACACTATGCCGATCCGCGAAAGTTAACAAGGCGAAAGTGGGACAGTTTTGGTACAGGCAGGTTTGGGCGTAATGGTACTGAAGCGTGGGCGTACGGAACATTGTTGGGGGAGTTGTCGTACCAAGGGCGAAAGAAAAACAACGGCGGCGAGTGGCATGGTGCTGGTGAGTGAGCACGCAAGAATTAAAAACGAAGAGAGATCCCTCGTCGGCGCAAAGAACGCGCCTCTGTCGGGATGACAACGTGAACCGAAGAAACGCAAAAGCAAAGGATGCATAGGTGGCGGGCCGGGAGGACGGATTGATGGGAAATTTCAGCGCAGAGTTTCGGCAGGTGATGCGGCGGTTGCTGCGGGCGCCGATGTTTACTGCGATTACGTTGATAACTTTAGCGGCGGGGATTGGCGCGAACACCGTGGTGTTCAGCGTGTTGAATGGAATTTTGCTCAAGCCCTTGCCTTATCCCGACCCGGACCGGCTGATTGGAGTGTGGCTGACCGCGCCGAAGGTGGGGATTAAGGAACTGAATATGTCGCCGTCGTGCTATTTCATTTTCCGGGAGCAGAACCAATCGTTCGTGGACCTGGGGCTGTATAACGGCGATTCAGTGAGCGTAACCGGGATCGCGGAACCGGAGCAGGTCAAATCGATCAACGTAACCGACGGGATGCTGCCGCTGCTGGGGATTACGCCGATGCTGGGGCGGACGATCAGCCACGAGGACGATTTACCGGGGAAACCGCCGACGGTTTTGCTGACTTACGGATACTGGAAGCATAAATTCGGCGGGTCGCCCGCGGCGATTGGGAAAACGATTACGCTGGATGGAACGCCGACGGAAATCATCGGCGTGCTGCCCAAGGACATGCAGTTCATGAATTATGACGACGTGCAACTGGTGACGCCGTTTCAATTCGATCGCGCGAAAAGGGTTTTGGGGAATTTCAGCTACGAGGGAGTGGCGCGGTTGCGGCCGGGCGTGACCGTGGGGCAAGCCAGCGCGGACATCACGCGCATGATGCCGATCGTGAATCGCAGTTTTCCGGCGCCGCCGGGATTCACGGTACAGCTCTTCGAGGACGCGCAATTTACGCCGAACCTGCGTCCGCTGAAACAGGACGTGGTGGGGGACATCGGAAAAGTATTGTGGGTGCTGATGGGATCGATCGCCCTGGTGCTGCTGATCGCCTGCGCGAACGCGGCGAATCTGCTGCTGGTGCGGGTGGAAGGGCGGCGGCACGAATTGTCGGTGCGCGCGGCGCTGGGTGCGGGGCGCAAGCAGATCGTGGGCGATCTGCTATTCGAAAGCATGATTTTGGGATTGATTGGCAGCGCGCTGGGATTGGGGATTGCGTATGCGGTGCTGCGGATACTGGTGGCGATGGCGCCTACCGGCTTGCCCCGGCTGCATGAGATAGCCATCGACTGGCGCGTGCTGCTCTTTACGCTGGGGATTTCGCTGCTGGCGAGTTTGCTGGTGGCGTCCGTGCCGATTCTTAAATACGCCGGAGCAAAGCTGAATGCGAGTTTGCGAGAAGGCGGGCGGGCGCTGAGCGCGAGCCGCGAACAACATCGGGCGCGGAATGTGCTGGTGGTGGTGCAGGTGGCGCTGGCGCTGGTGCTCTTGATTTGTTCGGGCCTGATGATCCGGACGTTCCGGGCGTTGACCCATGTGAATCCGGGATTCACGGGTGCCGGCGAATTGCAGACGTTTCGAATATCGATACCGGATACGGCGGTGAATGAGCCGGAACGCGTGGTGCGGATGGAGCAGGAGATCGAAGATAAAATCACGGCGATTCCGGGAGTGCGGTCGGTGGCGATGTCGACGTCGATCCCGATGGATGGGCAGAACAGCTTCGATTTGATTTATGTCGAGGGACACGACTACGCGCCGGGGGAAATTCCGCCGGTGCGCCGGTTCAAATATATGTCGCCGGGATTCTTGCAGACGATGGGCACGCCGCTCGAGGCGGGGCGCGATTTGAATTGGGACGACCTGTATCAGAAGCACGACGTGGCGCTGGTATCCGAAAATTTCGCGCGCGAATACTGGGGCAGCGCGAATGCGGCGCTGGGCCACCGGGTGAGATCGAATTCCAAGGAGCCGTACCGCGAGATCGTCGGCGTAGTGGGCGATGTGCGGGACGACGGAGTGGATCAGAGGGCGTCGACGGCGATGTACTGGCCAATTTACATGGACAACTTCGAGGGCGACGAGCCGATGGTGCGGCGGGGGTTGGGTTATGCGATTCGCACCAGGCGCGCGGGTTCGGAAAGCTTTCTGAAGGAGGTGCGGCAGGCGGTGTGGTCGGTGAACGGCAATTTGCCGCTGGCCGAGGAACACACCGAAGATTATTACTACACGCGGTCGATGGCGCGGACGTCGTTCACGCTGGTGATGCTGGCGGTGGCGGGCGGGATGGCGCTGCTGCTGGGGGTGATTGGAATTTACGGCGTGATTGCGTATTCGGTTTCGCAGCGGACGCGGGAAATTGGGATCCGGATGGCGTTGGGCGCGCAGCAGGCGAGTCTGACGAAAATGTTTGTGCGGCATGGATTGATTCTGGCGGGGATTGGAGTGGTGTGCGGGATGGTGGCCGCGGTGCCGTTGATGAGTTTGATGTCGTCGCTACTGTTTAATGTGAAGCCGGTGGATCCGGTGACGTATGCGGTGGTGTCGGTGGGGTTGGTGCTGACCGCGTTTCTGGCGAGTTATTTGCCGTCGCGAAGGGCGGCGGCGGTGAGCCCGGTGGAGGCGTTGCGGGCGGAGTAGGGGGCTCGGCGAGATCGGAACGAACGGCACCGTTAGCGGACATCTGAGGTTCTAGTACGGCACTTGTCCGGCAACGCGACGCAATATAAAAGGGCGCCCCTTTTAGAGTAGGGTTTGGGTGCTTGCCTCAACCCCTACAGAAAGGAGCACCCTCTATGACTAGCACCAAATATATCGGCATGGACGTGCACAAGGAAAGCATTTCGATTGCGGTAAGGAATGCTGCCGGGAAGATCGTGATGGAATGTGTCATCGAGACCAAGGCCAGCACGATTCTGCAGTTCATCGACGGACTGTGTGGAGAAATACACCTCACGTTTGAAGAAGGAACTTGGGCTGCCTGGTTGCACGACCTGCTGAAACCGCACGTCAGCAAAGTGGTGGTCTGCGATCCTCGTCGGAATGCCTTGTTGCAGGAAGGCAACCAGAATGACCGGGTGGACGCCCGCAAGCTGGCCGAACTGTTGCACAACAATCAACTGCGCTCGGTCTATCACGGAGACCACGGTCTGCGAACCTTGAAGGAACTGGTGCGCAGTTATCTGACCATCACCAAAGGTCTCACGCGGGTTATGACCCGGGTGAAGGCCATCTATCGGAGTTGGGCCATCCCGTGTAGCGGCAAGCAAGTCTACGCACCGCGCCATCGTGCGGAGTGGCTCGCGAAAATCAGCGAACTAGGAGTGCGCCGGCGAGCGGAGTTTTACTACCAACAACTCGATGCGTTACGCACGGTGCGTCAGCAAGTACGGCGGGAGTTGTTGGCCGAAGCCAAGAAACACCCGGCTTGGAAACGGCTCTGCGGAATCCCCTCGATCGGTCCGATCCGAGCCGCGGTATTACTGGGCATTCTGCAGACTCCGCATCGTTTCCGCACCAAGCGACAGCTCTGGACTTATAGCGGTGCCGGCATCCAGACCAGTAGCAGCGCGGATCACCGGGTGGTGCAAGGGCAGCTCGAACGGAAGAAGAAGCAGGTCGAGATTCGTGGACTGAACAGAAATTACAGTCACGATTTGAAGAACCTGTTCAAGGGGGCAGCGATCGTGGCCGCGACCAAGCCCGGTCCCTTCGCCGAGTTCTATGCGAAATTGTTGGCTAAGGGCCTGCGGCCGGAAATGGCGCGGCTGACCTTGGCCAGAAAGATTGCCACCATCGTTCTGATCGTGTGGAAAAGAGGAGTGTGCTTCGACGCCCAACATCTGAAACCACAAACAGTTTGAGTGTCTTTGAGCCAGTCCGCTCCATCCCGGGGATCTTCTCTGGCGGTGGCCATCGGGTTCTCGAGACACTCTGGTTCGAGAGCGAGTCTCAGCTGGTTAGTTAGGCGCTGCGTGCTTCGGGCACCCGAGTCTCCCACGCGACCGTAGGCCCTCTCGGATAACCAGAAAAAGCTATGGGCCACGAGTCCCGGATAGAACTATGGTCGCCAAATTTGACCACGTTCTGCTTTGCTGGTTTCGGAACAAACCGGTTTCGTTGCCAACAAGCGATGAAAACCGCTGGTAGAAGAACCTCAAATCGCTGGGCCAAAGTATCCAGCAACCGAGCACATGGCGCGGTAGGTCAGAACAACTCTCGCTCGATCAAGTGGGCTGCGAAGCAAGAAAAATTCCAGCCGAAGGAGAAGTGTTTTT
>Ga0209530_1000058_pt1 | contig 93708 bp, 85 predicted proteins | sample BlaSpr_A8_Ref_O1_FD_187987 | JGI IMG/M metagenome (GOLD analysis project Ga0209530, IMG submission 187987) | Forest soil microbial communities from Thunder Bay, Ontario, Canada - Black Spruce, Ontario site 2_A8_Ref_O1 (SPAdes) (version 2) | ecosystem: Environmental > Terrestrial > Soil > Boreal...
GGCCTCTGCCGTACCAAGATTCAAACGACGTCACGAGCGGTACCACCCACACATTTTCCCCCCGGTACGGAGTGGCGAAGCAACCCCATGACTTCCGCGAAAATGAGCAGCTTCCACGCCCGCAAATTGTTGCCATTTCACTTATAACGAACGGCGCGGCAAAAGACTTTCTTGTGCTGCACAGTTAATGCATGCCCTCCATTTCGCATGAGACGCCAGTCGAGCTGCTGCGCCAGGATCCGCAGCTGATCCTGGACCTGCTGCGCGGCGTCTCGGACCGAGAACTGCCAGAGAACGCGGCAGTCCGGCTCACGTCCAATGACCTGAGCGACGTCGCGCCAGTTCAGTTCACCGCGGACTGCGTGCTGGTGATCGAGGACAAGCCGGGCGGGAAACCAGTACTGGCCGTGGTCGTGGAACCGCAGACGCGAGACCCCTGGACCAAGACATACAGCTGGCCTGTCTATGTCGCGATCGCCCGTCGAGTAAACGAGTGCGATGCGATGCTCCTGGTGATCTGCAACGACCCCGCTGAGGCGGAGAAATGCAGGGCGAGCATCCGGACCGGCCATCCTGGCTACGACCTGGCCCCGCTCGTGATGGAGCAGTCAAACACCCCCACAGCGGGTGGCGCCGAAGCCGCGGCGGCACCCCCGTATCTGACGATCTTCGCTGGCTGCATGGGTGCCATCAATCTAGTCATCAAATCGAACCAGCACCTGGTCCTGGATGCCATAGCCGTCATCCCCGAGGGAAGACGGGCTACCTGCACAGCGCTTATCATGGCAACAGTATCGGAAGCTGTGCGGCGCGAAATGGAGGAACTCATGCAGAGCACCACCTACCGGAACGCGTTCATAGAGACATTCGAGGCCAAGGGCAGAGCTGAGGGCGAGGCTAAGGGCGAGGCCAAGGGCGAGGCCAGGAGCATCCTGCGCGTGCTGGCTAGGCGCCGTGTCGAGCTGACGCCGGACCAGACCCGCCAGGTCCAGGAGTGTCTCGACGTGGACCAGCTGAATCTATGGCTGGATCGTGCCGTGACTGCCAAGAAGGCCGACGACGTCTTCCACGGCCGCAAACGCCGGTAGCAGCGAGGATCGGCCCGTCAGCGCACCGGGTGCCCGGCGGCCCGCAGCGCGTCCTTGACCTGGCCGATCCGCAGCGTCCCGAAGTGGAACACGCTGGCCGCCAGCACCGCATCCGCCCCGGCATCAACCGCCGGCGCGAAGTGCGCGAGCTCGCCCGCTCCCCCGCTGGCGATGACTGGCACGCTGACCGCCGCCCGCACCAGCCGGATCAGCTCCAGGTCAAACCCGGACACCGTCCCGTCGGCATCCATCGAGTTCAGCAGGATCTCCCCCACCCCGAGCGCGACTGCCTGCCGTGCCCACTCGACCGCGTCGACCCCGGTGCCGGTCCGCCCGCCGTGCGTGGTCACCTCGAACCCGCTCGTCGCGGAAACCGCCGAAGACCGCCGCGCATCCACCGACAGCACTACGCACTGCGACCCGAACTGCGCAGCGGCCTCCTCGAGCAGTGATGGCCGCGCCACCGCCGCGGTGTTGAGCGACACCTTGTCCGCCCCGGCCCGCAGCAGCGCGTCCACGTCGGCGACCGACCGCACTCCCCCGCCGACGGTGAGCGGGATGAACACCTGGTCCGCGGTACGCCGCACCACGTCATACATGGTGTCCCGCCCGCCGCTAGACGCGGTGATGTCCAGGAAGGCGAGCTCGTCGGCCCCCTCCGCGTCGTACAGCGCCGCGAGCTCGACCGGATCTCCCGCGTCCCGCAGCGACTGGAAATTGACCCCCTTGACCACCCGCCCGCCATCCACGTCAAGGCACGGGATCACCCGGACCGCAACGCTCACGCCGCCACCGCCTCGAGTGCCTCTTCCAGAGTGAACGCCCCCGCGTACAGCGCCTTGCCGACAATCGCGCCTTCAACTCCGAGCGGGACCAGCCCGGCGATGGCACGCAGGTCATCGAGCGACGACACTCCCCCGCTGGCCACAACCGGCGCGGAGGTCCTGGCGCATACGTCCCGCAGCAGCGACAGGTTGGGCCCGCGCAACGTACCGTCCTTCAGCACGTCGGTGACGACATACCGGGCGCATCCCTCAGCATCCAGCCGCGCCAGCACGTCGAACAGCTCACCGCCCTCAGCGGTCCAGCCGCGCGCGGCCAGCGTGGTACCACGCACGTCCAGCCCCACAGCGACTCTCGGACCGTAACGCGCGATGACCGACCGTACCCAGTCGGGGTTCTCCAGCGCCGCCGTCCCGATGTTGACCCGCGCGCAGCCGGTGTCCAGTGCCCGGGTCAGGGAGTCGTCGTCCCGGATTCCCCCGGAAAGCTCCACCGCCACGTCCAGCTTGGCGGTCACCGACGCCAGCAGTTCCGCATTCGAGCCCCGCCCGAAGGCAGCGTCCAGGTCCACCAGGTGAATCCACGATGCCCCGGCTCGCTGCCATGCCAGTGCGGCCTCCAGCGGATCACCGTAGGACGTCTCGCTGCCGGCGGCGCCCTGGACCAGCCGCACCGCCTGTCCTGCCGCGACGTCCACCGCGGGCAGCAGCTCAAGTCCGCTCATCCCAGACTCCTCACCCAGTTAGAAAGCAGCGCGGCCCCGGCATCGCCGGATTTCTCCGGGTGGAACTGCGTCGCGGACACGGCACCCTGCTCAACGGCGGCCGCGAACGGCGATCCGTGCGTGGTCCAGGACACGGCGGCGTCGGCCGGCCCGGTCCACGACCCCACGGCGTACGAGTGCACGAAGTAAAACCGGGTATCCGACGGTATCCCCGCGAAAAGCACCGACCCTCGCGCCACGGAAACCGTGTTCCACCCCATGTGCGGCAGCGGCAGCATCCCGGAGTCGAGCCGCTCCACCGTCCCCGGCCACACGCCGCAGCCGTCGGTCACGACCCCATGCTCCACCCCGGTCCCGAATAGCACCTGCATCCCCACGCAGATCCCCAGCACCGGACGCCCCAGCGCGACTCGCTGCGCGATCAGCTTGTCCCCACCAACATCCAGCAGCCCCGTCATGCAGGCCGCGAAGGCACCGACTCCCGGCACGACGAGCCCGTCACACGCAAGCACCTCATCCGCATTGCATGTCACGCTGACATCGGAACCGGTCCGCGCCAGCGCCCGCTCCGCGGACCTCAGGTTGCCCGACCCGTAGTCGAGCACCACGACTGCCGGCATCTAAGAGCACGCCCTTGGTGGACGGGATCCCGCCGGCCCTCGGGTCAGGCGCGGCCGCGGCCCGCAGCGCCCGTGCGACGGCCTTGAACTGGGCTTCCACGATGTGATGCGGGTTCCGCCCGGCCATGACGTTCACGTGCAGGCAGATCGCCGCGTTGAAGGCGAGCGACTCCCAGATATGGCCGGTCAGCGTGGTGTCGTACGACCCGATCAGCGGCGACATCCCGGCCGGCTCAGAATGCACCGCGTACGGCCGCCCGGACAGGTCGACGGCGGCCTGAACGAGCGTCTCGTCGAGCGGCACCAGCGCACTCCCGAACCGGGTGATACCCGACTTGTCGCCGAGCGCCTCCCGCAGGGCCTGGCCGAGCGTGATGGCGGTGTCCTCCACGGTGTGGTGCGCATCGATCTCGATGTCGCCCTTGGCCCGCACCGTCAGGTCCAGGCAGGCGTGCTTGCCGAGCTGCGCGAGCATATGGTCGAAGAACGGCACGCCGGTCGATACCTCGACCACGCCGATTCCGTCCAGGTTGAGCTCCACCAGTATCTGGGTTTCCTGGGTAACCCGCTCCACTCGCGCTTCGCGCCCCATCAGCGCTGAACCTCTTTCACTGCAGAACCTCTTTCACCGCAAGACCTCTTCCAGTGCAGAACGGAACGCCGCCATCTCATCCGGCGTCCCTACCGTTACCCGCAGCCACCGCGGCGGGCCAACCTCGCGAATCAGCACGCCCCGGTCCAGCAGCCCCTGCCAGACCGCCCGCCGGTCATCGAACTCCCCGAACAGCACGAAGTTCGCGTCGGAGTCCGCCACCGCCAGCCCGCGCTCCCGCAGCCAGGACACGAGCTCGTCGCGGGATGACCGCAGCAGCGCGACCGTCGCGAGCGGCTCGGCGGCGTGCGCCAGCGCCGCCCGCGCCACCGCCTGGGTGACCGCCGAGAGGTGGTACGGCAGCCGCACCACCAGCAGCTGCGCGATCACCTCGGCCGAGGCCGCCAGGTACCCGACCCGCGCGCCCGCCATCGCGAAGGCCTTGGACATCGTCCGGGTGACCACCAGCCCCGGGTACTGCGGCAGCAGCGACAGCGCGCTAGGCGTACCCGTCCGGGCGAACTCCGCGTACGCCTCGTCTACCACCACAACCCCGGGCACCACCGAACAAACCGACGATATCACATCAAGCGGCATCGCGGTACCTGTAGGGTTGTTCGGCGAGGTGATGAACACGATACTAGGCTGTGCCTCGGTCACCGCGCTCGCGGCGCGATCAGCGCTTATGGAAAAATCGGTCGCGTCCCGCGGCACCGGCACCCACTCGGTGCAGGTCACCCTCGCGATCAGCGGGTGCATGGAATAGCTCGGCTCGAACCCCAGCGCCCGCCGCCCCGGCCCGCCGAACGCCTGCAGCAGCTGCTGGATCACCTCGTTGGACCCGTTCGCCGCCCACACCTGCGCCCCGGTGAGCCCGTGCCCGAGGTAGTCGGCGAGGTCCTTGCGCAGGTCGACGGCGTCCCGGTCGGGATACCTGTTCAGCGACCCGGCCACCGCCGCCACGGCGTCCGCCACCGCCCGCACCAGCTCCGGGCTGGGCGGATACGGGTTCTCGTTCGTGTTGAGCGCCACTGGCACGTCCAGCTGCGGTGCTCCGTAGGGCTCAAGATCTCTAAGATCATTTCTCAGAACGGCTCGTGGTTCCCGCATCACTGAGCTGTACCTCCACCGGGGGAGACGACCCCCCCGTGCCCCCCCGAGCCACCGACTCGAACCCTCACTGCTGCCACGTGCGCCGCCAGATCCTCGGACCCGCCGATGGCGTCGATCAGCGGTGCCGTCGCGGCCAGCGTGTCCCGGTCGCACTCGATCACGTTGACCAGCCGCAGGAACGGGAACACCGACAGCCCGCTGGTGTGGCGCGCCGTGCCGCCGGTCGGCAGCACGTGGTTGGATCCGGCCAGGTAGTCGCCAAGCGACACCGGCGCGTAAGCTCCGGCGAAGATCGCGCCGGCGTTCCGGACCCGCCGGGCCAGCTTGTCCGCGTCCCTGGCCTGGATCTCCAGGTGCTCGGGTGCCCAGGCGTCGGAGACCGCCAGGGCCGCGTCGATGTCGTCGACCAGAACGCAGCCTGACTGCCCGCCAAGCCCGGACTGCCCGGCAAGAGCCATTTCCACCCGTGCGCGGTGCCGGGTCAGCGGGACCTGCCTGGCCAGCTCGGCATCGACCCGCCCGGCGAGCTCCTCGTCCGGCGTGATGAGCAGGCAGCCAGCCAGCTCATCGTGCTCGGCCTGCGCGATCAGGTCGGCGGCGACGTGCACCGGGTCGGCGGTGCCGTCCGCGATGATCGCCACCTCGGTGGGCCCGTTCTCGCCGTCGATGCCCACCACGCCGCGCAGCACCCGCTTGGCGGCCGTGACATAGACGTTGCCCGGCCCGGTGATGACATCGGCCGAGGCGCAGTCTTCGGTACCGTAGGCGAACATCGCCAGCGCCTGCGCCCCGCCGGCGGCGTGCACCTCGCGGATGCCGAGCAGCGCGCACGCCGCAAGCACGACGGGGTGCGGCAGCCCGGGGCCCAGCGGCCCGTCCTTCTGCGGCGGCGAGGCCACGGCGATCTCGCCCACGCCGGCAACCTGGGCAGGCACCACGTTCATCACCACGGAGGAGGGGTAGGCCACCAGCCCGCCCGGCACATACACCCCGGCCCGCCCGACCGGGATGAACCGGCCGGTGACAGTGAGCCCGCCGCCGTTCCCCCCGCCGGCGACATGCGTCGCAACCTCCTGGGGTACCTGTGCGCTGTGCACCGCGGTCGTGCGGCGTACGGCCTCTTCCAGCCCGGCCCGGACATCGGCGTCGAGCGCAGCCAGTGCCGCGTCGAGCGCGGCCTGCGGAACCCGGGTGGATGCCAGGTCGACTCCGTCGAACCGCAGCGTGTACTCCCGTACCGCGGCGGCGCCCCGATGCTTGATGTCCTCGCACATGGGCCTTACTCGCATCACCGCGGCCTCCACATCCAGTGCGGCGCGCGGCAGTACACCAGTCAAGGCGGTGCGGGTGAGGTCAGCGGGCTTACGCCCGCGCAAGTCAATTCGCGGGATCACCCGCATAGTCTACGGAGCGTGCCCGTCCGCTTGCCCAGGTGTCCACATGCCGGACACCTCGCCCGGACTGGCTGGCAGTTCGGCCGGCTGGCGACCGCCCGCGGCGGTGAGCGCGACGACCGCCGAGGTGACGAGCAGCCAGAACACCAGCGCGCTCTTGGCACTGAGCGCGAGTGAGTTGTTGAAGTAGGTGCCGGTCGCTGCCGTGGCGAGCTTGTGGTTGAAGGTGGACAGCCCGATGACCTCGCCGACCTCCATAGCGATATACGCCCCAGCGAGGGCGCCGAGCACAAGCCCGAGCGCGGCCGGCCAGCCGCCCCTGCGGACTAGCAGGCGGACCCCGAGGATGCCGGTGATGAGCCCGGCCACGGCGGTGATCCCGCAGAACCAGGCGTCAGCCACGATGAACGCAGTGGACTCCGTGTTCACCAGCTGAGCCTCGCCCCGGGCTATCTCCTGATACCCCGCCCGCGGCGCTACCACGCCCCAGATCAGACCGGCGATCACGCCGAGCAGCATGCTGCCAAGCAGCCCAAGCGCGAAGACCGTCAGTCCCCTTTTCGTGGCCATCACCTCCCGGGCCCGATCGTACCCGTCCGTGATAGGCGCAATCACTGGGGGATCTCGTGCTATCACCCGCCGCTGGCCGCATGCACCTCGCGTAATCCGGCGCCCCCTTATAGTTTAACCGGGTTCTGCCTGTTAGCGAGACCTTGCTCCGTTTGGCACGGCTTTGCCGGGGCAACTCATGTGGGATCTCAACCGGAGGTACACATGATTGTCATCATCGTCATCGTCATCGTCGTGCTGCTGGCCGCAGCGGCACTGACGGCGAGAGAGATGCGGCGCGCAAAGCTGCGTCGCCAGTTCGGCCCTGAACGCGAGCAGCTGACCCGCGAACTCGGCAGCAGCCGCAAGGCCGATGCCGCGCTGATCGCCGCGCAGCGGCGCGCCGCAAAGGTAGACATCCTCCCGTTGTCATCCGAGCAGCAGGCCCAGTACACAGCGGACTGGACCATCCTCCAGGAGCAATTCGTCGAGGCCCCCGCCAACGCCCTGGTGGGCGCGCGCGGCCTCGTCGCGAAGGTCATGGGTGACCGCGGCTACCCCGATGGTGACGAGAACGACACCATCATGTCCCTGTCTGTGCACAATGCGGGCGCACTGGAGGACTACCGGCAGGCCCAGAGCATCAACAACCGCTCCGGCGAGGCGTCTACCGAGGAACTGCGCGCAGCAATGATCCGCTACCGGACCTTGTTCGACGACCTCACGGACACCTCGCGCCCCGATGGACAAGTCACCCCAGACCGTTCAACGACAGACCGTTCGCTCGCCAGCAACGGAACCACAACCGCTGACATACCAGAGAAAGGCTGACCGCTATGAGCACAGACTATGACAGGAAAACCGAAGACATCGACGTCACCACCGAAGACGCCGCCTCGCCCGTAGAGGGTGTCGTCATGCACGACGACACCATGCATGACGACACCATGCACGACGACACCATGCACGACGACACCATGGATGACAGCATCCGGAATGACGACACCCTGGATGACGGCGTCGTGGGCGGCGGCACCTACCTGAGCCAGGTCCCAGTGGCCCCCAGCCTGAGCCAGGTCCCAGCGGCCCCCAGCTACCAGGATTCCGCCGCTGAAGACCAGGACGACGAGAAGAGCTTCACGCCCAGCGTCGAGGCTCCCAGCGCAGAAGCTCCCGGCACCGAACTTCCCACCGCCGCGGCTCCAGGTACCAGTGTTCCCGACGAGAACCTGCTTGGTGACACGACCGAGCTCGTGACGCAATGGAAGCATGCCCAGGCGGAGTTCCTCGATGATCCGCACGCGGCTATAACGGAGGCGGCTGATGTTGTCGCGGAAGCAGCCGGCAGGCTCGATGCAGCCTTGCGTGCGCGGCGCAGCACGTGGGACGGCGATGGCAAACCCGACACCGAGACGCTGCGCCAGGGGATGCTGGAGTACCGGCGGCTCTTCGACATGCTCGTCAGCTAGCCAGCGTCCTGCCGCCCAGGGCCGGACGTGCTGCGATGCCGCCGTCTGGTTTAGCCCGGCCCTGGGCGGGGAGTCGGAAGGCGATTCAGACCCCTCAGGGAGGTAGCGATGTCAACCGGGGCCCTCATCGGCATCGTGATCGCCATCATCGTGGTGATCGCGGTAGCGGTTGTTGTGTCGGGCGAACTGCGGCGGGCCAGGCTGCGCCGCCAGTTCGGTCCCGAGTACGAGCGCCTAGCCACCGAGCTCGGCAGCAAGCGGAAGGCGGAGGCCGAGCTGATCTCACGGCAGCGGCGCGCGGCCAAGCTGGATATCCGGCCGCTATCCGCTGAGCAGCAGGCCAGTTACGCGGCCGACTGGACAGGACTGCAGGAACAGTTCGTGGACTCCCCCGGCGGTACCGTCGTGGCCGCCCGCAGGCTCATCGCAAGGGTCATGCGGGAACGTGGCTACCCGGACAGCGACGAGAACGACACGATCGTCAATCTCTCCGTGCACAACGCCCGCGCACTGGAGGACTACCGGCACGCCCAGGGCATCAACGTCCGCGCCAGCGAGGCGTCCACCGAGGAACTGCGGGAAGCGATGCTCCGTTACCGCACCCTCTTCGACGACCTCACTGATACATCACGGGGCGACACGCGTGGCCGTGGCCGCTCGCTCGCCCACACCGGTACGCAGCAGGAAGGCTGACCATGAGCACCGACAATGTCATCGCCGGGCAAGTCGTCCAGGCAGACGATGACACGGCAGCCGAGGAGAACGCACCCCCCGCACCGGAGACCTACTTCCACAAGGTGGCCGGGCCGCAGCGCAGCGATACGTACTTGCCTGGCTATGCCGCCGACGAGACGCCTGTTGCGTCGGATCCCACGGCGACCGACCCGGACCTGCCGGCGGTGGACCCCACCGCGGCCGGCCCAGACCTGCCGGCAGCGGCGTCCGACGTGGACGACGCCGACTATCTAGACGACGCGAACGAGCTGGACGACGTAGCGGATCCAGACGACGCGAACGAGCTGGACGACCCTGCCCCCGTCGCCGATGCTCTGCCGGCAGGTAGTGCTCTGCCGACAGGTAGTGCTCTGCCGACAGGTAGTGCTCTGCCGACAGGTAGTGCTCTGCCGGCAGGCGGCAGCGTAACGGTGACCAGCGGCGCACCCGAAGGCCTGCTCGGCGACACGACCACGCTCATGGAGCAGTGGCGACAGGCCGCGGTCGAGTTCGTGGACGATCCGCGCGCATCTGTCGGCCACGCGGCCGACGTCGCCGCCGAAGCGGTCAGCAGGCTCGAGGCCGCACTGCGCGACCGGCGTTCGGCGTGGGACGGGAACGGAAACGGCCAGACTGACACTGAGGCGCTGCGCCAGGCGATACTCGGGTACCGGCGCTTCCTTGACAGGCTGCTCAGCTAATGGACAGGAAGTCGTTACCGAAAGCGGCTTGCGACAGTACGTGACTGCGGGCAAGCTGGGCAGGTGCGTCCGAGGCGCGGACGCCGGGAGGTGACGTGGTCCAGGCAACCGGCATCGAAGTCCATGACCTGACAAAGCGATTTGGCGACAAGGTAGCCGTTGACCGCCTGACGTTCTCCGTGGCGCCGGGGCGGGTCACCGGCTTCCTCGGCCCGAACGGTGCGGGCAAGTCCACGACGATGCGCCTCATCCTGGGGCTGGACCGGCCGCAAGGCGGCACCGCCACGATCGGCGGGCGTTCCTACGCCCAGCTCAGCAAGCCCTTGCTGACGGTCGGGGCGCTCCTTGAGGCACGCTCGGTGCACACCGGCCGCAGCGCGCGCAACCACCTGCTGTATCTCGCGCAGACGCAGGGGCTACCGGCCCGGCGGGTCGATGAGGTGCTGGACCTCGTCGGCCTGCGAGCCGTGGCGCGCAAGCGGGCCGGCGGCTTCTCGCTCGGCATGTCGCAGCGGCTCGGCATCGCCGTCGCGATGCTGGGCGACCCGCAGGTGCTGCTGCTCGACGAACCCGCCAACGGGCTGGACCCCGAAGGCATCCGCTGGATCCGCACCCTCATGCAGGGCCTGGCCAGCGAGGGCCGCACGATCCTGGTCTCCTCGCACCTGATGAGCGAGATGGCGGTCACCGCCGACCACCTGATCGTCATCGGCCGCGGCAGGCTGATCGCGGACTCCAGCACGCAGGACTTCATCCAGCGCAGCTCCGAGCATTCCGTCCTGGTCCGCACACCGGACGGCGACCGGCTCCGCGACCTCATCCTCGGCGCCGGCGGCGCCGTCCGGCCCGAGGAAGCAGGAAACGGCCGGGGCGGATCCGAGCCCCCAGCTCCGGAAGGCGTCGCGAGCATGATCGTCACCGGGCTGGACGCGCCGCACATCGGCGAGCTGGCCGCATCGTCCTCGGTCGTGCTGCACGAACTGGCGCCGCGGCAGGCCTCGCTGGAGGAGGCGTTCATGGAACTGACCGCGGATAGCGTCGAGTACGGCAGGCAGGAGACGGCATGAGCATCGGCCTGCTGCGCGCGGAGTGGACGAAGATCCGCTCGGTCCAGTCCACGATCTGGTCGATGGCGGCCTTCGTGATAGTCGCTATCGGCTTCAGCACCCTGATCGCCGCCGTCATCAACAACACGTGGAATAACCCGGGCAGCCATTCGGGCCACGCCAAGCTGCTGTCCAACCCGACCTCCGTCCTCTTCGGCGCTGGTCTGGGCCTGGGCCAGTTCGCGATCTGCGTACTCGGCGTGCTCGTCATCAGCAGCGAGTACACCACTGGTGCGATCCGCTCGTCGTTGCTTGCCGTGCCGCGCCGGATCCCGATGCTGGCCGCGAAGGCCACCGTGTGGGCCTCCCTGGACTTCGTGCTCAGCGCCATCACCGTATTCGCGGTGTTCTTCATCACGACCACGATCCTGCACAGCCACGTGCCCATCTCGCTGAGCGGGCCCGGCGTCGCCCACGCCGTCATCGGCGCCATCTTGTACCTCACCGTGCTCGGCCTGTTCTCGCTGTCCATCGGCGGCCTGATCCGGCATACCGCCGGCGCGATCTTCACCGTCCTGGGCATCGTCCTCCTGGTGCCCATCCTGATCGGCCTGATCCCGGGGACCATCGCCAACCACGTCCATGGCTACCTGCCGACGGTCGCGGGCGAGCTGGTCACCCAGACCAGTCAGCAGTCCGGCGACGTGCTGTCCGGATGGCAGGGCTTCGGCGTCTTCTGCGCCTGGACGGTCGTTCTTCTGACCGCCTGCGGCTGGCTGCTGGTGAAACGAGACGCGTAGCCGCCGGCCCGAGATCGCCGCCTACGCGTCCGGCACGTAATGGCGGCTGTCGTCGGCCGGGTCGACCCAGACGCGCATGATCGTCCCGCTCGACGGATCACGGAACCGTTCCGACGTCGGCACCCAGCCATCGCCGGGACCGGTCGACTGGTTATGCCGCCCCCGCACCCGGCGGGCGCCCGAAGCGGCAGCACTGGGCAGGTCGAGACTGGGCAGGTCGAGACTGGGCAGGTCGAGACTGGGCAGGTCGAGACTGGGCAGGTCGGTGAATACGACGGCGGCATCGTTGGCATACTCGGCGGTTAGCACCACCCCCAGACGCCGGTCGAGCTCGTCCATGGTCAGCCGCCCGGCCGTGAAATGCTCGCGCAGCAGAACCGCCAGCCGGTCACGGTCGGCGTCCCCGATGCGGAAGCGGGCCGCCATTAGACAGCGGGCGCGACGATAACCGCGGAGCCGTAGGCCACGATTTCGGTGAGGCCGTTCTGGCCCATCTCCGAGGAGTCGAACCGCATCGCGACGACCGCGTTGGCGCCGAGCAGCTTTGCGTTCTCTATCATCCGGTCCATCGCGTGCCGGCGACTGTCTTCCAGCAGCTGGGTGTACTCGGTTACCTCGCCCTGCCGCATGGCCTTGAACCCGGCGGAGATTCCCTTTATGGCCCCCATGCTGCGCACCACCAGGCCGAACGCGACGCCCAGATCCTGCTGCACGGCCATTCCCTGCAGCGCGAGCCCGGTAGTCACCGGAAAAGTCTCAGTCATGCTCTGAACTGTAGACCCCACGTCCTCAGCCCGGTCATTCGGCATCTGAGTCCTTCGCATCGCCGCACGCTCACCCGTTTTAGCGGAACATCCGTGTTTAGCGGAAGAAAAAGCGTCAAAAACGACTACTAATTTTCCGTCGGACATCGAATTTCCGTCTAAATGCGCCGCCGACCGCCGCTAATCATCCGGTATGCGCGTCATCCGGTATGCGCGGCTAGTCCCAGCGGACGCGCACGCCGGACTGCCATAGGGCAAGCACGTCGGGGTCACCGTCGAATGTGACCCCGGCCTGTGCGGAATCCGCGCGGTTCCAGAGGAACAGGTACACGCCAGAAGCGGTGCCGCCCACCGTGCAGTCAGCCGGTCCGTCATCGAGCTGGGCCTGGACGCGGCCGTCCTTCATAGCGGCATACCAGGAGTCCGCGGTGTCGGTCGTGTGCACGCGAAGCACGCCGTCCCGGCCGCCCGCCGGCTGGTACTTGCGGCGCCGGCCGAAGCCCATGATCAGCTCATCGATGCCATCAGCGGCGAAGGCAGCTGGGAAATCCGGCAGCTTGCCCACGGCGGTCTCCGCGTCCGCGCGGTGGATGGCGGTCTCGTGCGCCTGGCGGCGCGCCCAGAACGCGAGCGGGCTCGGCGCCGCCATGAAGGTCGCGGTCTGCAGGCCGGGGTCGGCGGCGCTGAGGGTCTCGACCAGGGCGCCATGGCCCTGCCTGAACCAGCCGAGCAGCTCCTCGTCCGTGGCACCGCCGCTGAGGATCTCCGCTTCGGTGGGACCGTCAAGCACGCTGGCCGGGCGCTCGGTGATGTGGCTCGCCGCCCAGCGGTGGACGTAACCGGTGTGCCGGAGCAGGTCCTTCACCCGCCATGGCACGCAGGACGACACGGATGCCTCAAGGCCAGCACACTCGGCAGCGTCCGCCAGCAGGCCGCCGTGCTCCCGGAGCGCGTCTATGTGCTCAGCGATTTCCATCCGCCCATTGTGCACCGGCAGCCAGCGCACCGCCCAGCATGCCGGTGGCGGTAACACCTTGCCGATACGTAACACATAGGCCGTTCTGATATAGAAAGGGGCAGGAGATACGGCGGGTCAGGTCCGTGAAGAGGGAGATTACCGATGTTCGTGCTGGTACTGACCTATGTGCGTCCGCTCGAGGAGGTTGACCGGCTGCTCGACGGGCACCGGGCCTACCTTGAGCGCAACTACGCGGCTGGCCGGTTCATCGTCTCGGGGCGCCGCGAACCGCGTACCGGCGGAGTGATCCTGGCCAGGGCGGCGAGCATCGCCGAGATCGAGGCAGTGATCGCGGAGGATCCGTTCAGCCGGGAAGGGGTCGCCGAGTATGAGGTGATCGAGTTCCTGCCCGGCACATGGGCCGAAGGCTTCGCGGGATTCGTCGCGCGAACGGTTGCCGAAATGTAGCAAACACGGAGGGTATGCGGGCATGCCACCCGTTATCGTGGACCGCATCAGGATATAAGAGCCATATCCGTTATGATCCGCCCCACAGGGAGCTTTAAGGTTGCTCGAAACCAGCCAGGCCAGGCTCAGGCCGGCAGACCGTACGACACGGCGCGTGCACGGCGCGTGGCGGCCGGGCATCGCTCCCTTCCTGGTGACGTTCGCCATCGTGCTGAGCTTCTCGCTGCTCGTGTTCCGCCCGGATTCGACACCACTGGGCTGGGCCCTCACCATCGTCTGGTCGCTGCCCGCCTATGCCTCCATGGTGAGCCTGCAGGGGACGCTGCTGATCCGGCGGCGCTACCGCAGGCGATCGCTGATGACACCGCCCGCCCCGGCCACCCAGGACTTCCTGGTCGTGGTTGTGCCGACCATCGGCCGGGACGACACGTACCCGGCGCTTGAGCGCTCGGTGCGCTCCTACTGCGAGCACCTCCCCGCCTACTTCCCCTACCTGGGAATCGACGTGGTGATCGAGGAGCGCTGCGCGGCCAGGGAGCGGATCATGGACCTGGCGCGGTCGCTGCCCAAGGTCCGCGTCATCGAGGTCCCCGCGTCCTACCGGACGCCCAAGGGCACCAGGTTCAAGGCCCGGGCCAACCACTATGCACACGAGCAGCGGATCGCCAGCGGCGAGGCGCTCGACTACGTGTGGGTGCTGCACATGGACGATGACACCGGGGTCGGCCCTGACACGGCGGCCGCGCTCGCCCAGTTCATCAACCGGCAGCGCCGGGCAGGGCCCGAGGGCAAGCACATGGCACAGGGCATCCTCACCTATCCCCGCGAGCACGCGGTGAACCGCTTTACCTGGCTGGCCGACGCGATCAGGCCCGCCGACGACATCGGGCGGCTGCGCGCACTCACCGGCATGGGCAACCCGGTCGGCGGCGTGCACGGGGAACTGCTGCTGCTGCGCGCCTCGGTCGAGGCGGAGCTCGGCTGGGACTACGGCCCGCGGGCAATCGTCGAGGACGCGCAGTTCGCCATGCTGTTCAGCCAGCGCTACCCGGGCCGGAGCGACTGGTTCGAGGGCCGTTCCTACGGGGCGTCCCCGGCATCGGTACGTGACTTCCTCAGGCAGCGCGAGCGGTGGGCGTGGGGGCTGATCGCCCTGTGCTTCAACCGGACCATCCCGCGGCGGTACCGCGCGCTGCTGTCCCTGTCCGTGGGCACCTGGCTGATCTCGCCGTTCCAGAACGTCGGCATCGTCCTGCTGATCGCCTGGTTCACCGGCACCATGAACACGTCACCGGTCACCGAGTCCGTCCTGATCTTGTGGGCACTGAACTTCGGCTATGCGGTGGGAACCTACTGGGAGGGGCTCCGGGTCAATGTGCGGGCGTCGGCGGACCCCCGCCGCCGCTGGTGGGAACTGATCGCGGTGGTGGGCCTGATCCCGCTGTTCGCCTTCATCGAGGGCTGCGGGGCGCTGCGCGGGCTGTGGAAGTTCCTCACCCGCCGGGAGCAGCGGTTCACCGTCATCGCGAAGCCGGCCTGAGAGACCGGTGAGCCCCGCCAAGCGCATGGCGCTCATCCCGCTCGCCGTGATCGGCATCCTGGTCGCCGTACCGCTCGCGTTCGGCAATTTCCCGGTGAAATTCGGCCTGGTGCACTCAGGCGTCGCCGCGGGCCGCCAGACCCTGGCCACCAGCCACCGCAAGGCAGCCAGGCTCCGCAAGGCCGTCCCGTATCCGGTCACGGCCGTCGCCCATCCCTGGCATGCGGGCATCACGCAGTGGGGCATCCAGGTCTACTGGCAGAGCACCGTCAGCGACCCGCACGACTACACCTGGGGCAAGGCGCAGCGCATCGTCAACTACATCGTGGGGCTGGACGCCAACTCGCTGGCCATCTCCTTTCCCTTCTACACGCCGGACATCACCGCGAGCACCGTGGACGCCAAGCCGACGACGCCGAGCCCGGCGCGCGTCGCCATCCTGATCCAGGAGGCCCGCCGCGCACACCTGCGGGTCACCGTGCGGCCCATCCTGAACGAAGCCTCCCTGGACCCGCCAGCAGGCTGGCGCGGCGCCATCGAGCCGGCGGACCCGGACGAGTGGTTCGCCAGCTACCTGCGTTTCCTGCTCCCGTATGCCGAGGTCGCCCAGAAGTACGGCGCGGCCACGTTCGTCGTGGGTACCGAGCTTGACTCGATGGAGGGCGACCCGCACTGGCAGGGGCTGATCGCCGCCATCGCGCAGGTGTTCCATGGTCAGATCAGCTACGACGCCAACTGGTCGGACTACATCAGCACGCCCCAGGTCGAGGTGCCGGTGCAGAGCCTCGGCGTCGACGCCTATTTCCCTGTCGACGCGCCCGACTCAGCACCGGTATCGGAGCTCGTCGCGGGCTGGGATTCCTGGCTGGACCGCAAGACGACTGGCCCGCTCTCCTCGCTCGTGCTGAGCGAGGTGGCGATCGGCGCGGAAGATGACGCCTACGACTCGCCTGGCAACTTCTACGTCAGCAACCCGTACAACCCGCAGATCCAGGCCAACTGGTACACCGCGGTCTGCACCATCACACGTCAGCGGCGGATGGCCGGGATGTACATATGGTCGCTGGACTTCAACGCGATCCCTGACCAGCCGCCGAAAACAGAGTCACCGCTGGATTTCCTCGGCCGTCAGCTCTCGGAGAACGCGCTGCGCGCCTGCTTCAGCAGCGCCGGCGTCACGCCGCCGCGGCCAGCAGATCCAGGGATTTCTGCAGGTCCGGGGCATAGGAGCTGGTGAATGTGACCTGCTCGCCGGTAGCGGGATGCTCGAACGACAGCTGCACGGCATGCAGCCACTGCCGGGTCATGCCCAGCCTGGCCGCCAGGGTGGGGTCGGCCCCGTACAGCAGGTCGCCGACGCAGGGGTGCCTGAGGGCGGACATGTGCACCCGGATCTGATGGGTCCGGCCCGTCTCCAGCTTCACCGACACCAGGCTGGCACCGCGGAACGCCTCCAGCGTGTCGTAGTGGGTCACGCTCGGACGGCCCTCGCTGATCACCGCGAACCTGCCGTCGCCTGAGGGATGCCGCCCGGTCGGCGCGTCGATCGTCCCGCGCAGCGGATCGGGATGCCCCTGCACCAGCGCGTGGTACGTCTTGTCCACGGTCCGTTCCCTGAACGCCTGCTTCAGGGCACTGTAGGCACGCTCGCTCTTGGCGACCACCATCACGCCGGTGGTGTTGGCGTCCAGCCGGTGCACGATGCCCTGCCGCTCGGCCGCGCCGCTCGTTGCGACCGTGTGGCCGGCCGCGAGCAGGCCGCCGATTACTGTGGGGCCGGTCCAGCCCGGTGACGGATGCGCCGCCACGCCACGCGGCTTGTCCACCACGATGATGTCATCGTCTTCGAACAGCACCACGAGGCCGTCCACGACCACGGGCGGCTCGGCGGCACGCGGCGTGGGCAGCGTCACCGCGAGGTCATCGCCGGTCAGCACCCGGTCCGACTTGACTGCCGCGCGCCCGCTGACCAGCACCAGCCCATCCCCGATCAGCTCCGCGGCCCGCGACCGGGACAGGCCGAACATCCTGGCCACCGCGGCGTCGAGCCGCTCCCCGTCCAGACCCTCAGGAACGGAAACCTCACGTACATCACTCATTTGTCGCGATCCACCCTCGTACCGTCGAGGCGGATGCCTCGAAGCGCCAGCAGGGCGATCAGGACGCCGCCGCAGCAGATGGAGGAGTCGGCTAGGTTGAACACCGGCCAGACCTTCGGCACCACCGCGATCCAGTCGACAACATCGCCGCGGAACAGCCCCGGCGCCCGGAAGATCCGGTCCACCAGATTCCCGGTGGCGCCGCCGAGCAGCAGCCCGAGCGCCACCGCCCAGCCTACGCTGTAAAGTCTCCGCGCGGTCCGCAGGATGTAGACGACCACCCCGGCGGCGATCAGGGTGAACACGATCGTGACGGATGTGCCCATGCTGAACGCCGCTCCCCCGTTGCGCGTCTGGGTCAGCATCAGCACGTTGCCGATCAGGTGAATGTCGGCGCCCATCCGGATATGCGCCGTGACGATCGCCTTGGAGATGATGTCGGCGGCCAGCACGAACACCGCGATGCCCAGCAGCAGGCCAAGCTGACGCCGGCCTTTTAGCGTCGTTCCTCCCGCTGCTTGCACTGCACGCAGAGTGTCGCCCTCGGGAACGCCTGCAGGCGCGCCTTCCCTATCGCCTGACCGCATGATTCGCATACTCCGTATGTTCCCGCATCGATCCGCTCGAGTGCGCGCTCGGTCTGGTCAAGGAGTCCCCTGGCGTTCTCGGAGAGGGCAAGGTCCTGTTCGCGCTCGAACGCCTTCGCACCGGCGTCGGCGGGGTCATCCCCCGCGTCGCTGATCGCATCGGTCAGCCGTTCGGCGATGCCGGCGTTGACCCGGGCGATGTCTGCGTGCAAGCCAGCGGCTTCTTCATCGAGCTCTTTGCGTACACCGGCAAGTTCCGCGTCGGTCCATGGCTCCTCGCCTGGCCGCACCGGAAGTTGAACGGCGCCGGACCGTGGAGCGCTGGGCATGTGCGGCCTCCCCTGTAGGTTTTTCAGTAGATCGGTCACCGGAGGATAATTCGCGGTGCTACGCGTTGCCAAACCGGGGGTGGGCTGACCGCTGGTTTATCCTCGGCCATGTGCCCTTCGAACAGCTCCCACCTCAGGCTGACCTGTCCGCAATCGAACATAAAATTCTCACCCGCTGGCGAGATGGCCACGTGTTCGAGCGGTCGCTTGAGCAGACCGCCGGCGGCCCGCTCTGGACGTTTTACGAGGGCCCGGCTACCGCCAACGGCATGCCCGGCGTGCATCACATGGCCGCGCGCACCTTCAAGGACCTGTTCCCGCGGTACCGGACCATGCGGGGGTTCCACGTGCCGCGCAAGGGCGGCTGGGACTGCCACGGACTACCGGTCGAGGTGGCGGTGGAGAAGGAACTGGGCCTGTCAGGCAAGAAGGAGATCGAGGCCTACGGCGTCGCCCAGTTCAACGAGCGATGCCGCGAATCGGTCCTGCGGCACGTCGGCGCCTGGCAGGAGATGTCCGAGCGGATGGGCTACTGGTCCGACTCAGAGCACGCCTACCGCACCATGGACCCCAGCTACATCGAGTCCGTCTGGTGGTCACTGAAGGCCATTTACGACAAAGGCCTGCTGGTCAGGGACTTCCGCATCAGCCCGTACTGCCCGCGCTGCGGGACGCCGCTGTCGGACCACGAGATGGGCCAGCCGGACGTCTACCAGACCGTCACCGACCCGGCCATCACCGTCCGCTTCCGGCTCACGTCGCTGCCCGCGGGAGCACCACGCCAGCTGGAAGGCGCCGATCTGCTGGTGTGGACGACGACCCCGTGGACGCTGCTTGCCAACACCGCTGTCGCCGTCCACCCGGACGCCGTCTACGCGGTGGCCCGCCGTTCCAGGGACGGGGACAAGGTGGTCATCGCCGACGACCTGTTCGCCAGGGTGCTAGGCGACGGCTGGCATATAGCCGTCAGGTTCCGGGGCGAGGAACTCATCGGGGCCAGGTACCAGCGGCCGTTCCGCTCGATTGAGATCCCCAACGCGCACGTGGTGATCCCCGGGTCGTTCGTGACTACGGAAGATGGCACCGGGCTGGTGCACATCGCGCCGGCGTTCGGCGCGGACGACATGGCGGCGTCGCGCGCGCACGGGCTTCCGGTGGTGAACCCGGTCCGGCCGGACGGACGGTTCGAGGAGGACATCCCGATGGTCGGCGGGATGTTCTTCAAGGACGCGGATCCGCGGCTGATCGCGGACCTGGATGACCGCGGCCTGCTCTTCCGGTCCGAGGTGCACGAGCACAGCTACCCGCACTGCTGGCGCTGCGGAACCCTGCTGCTTTACTACGCCCTCCCTTCCTGGTACATAAAGACTACAACAATCAAAGAGCAACTGCTATATCAGAACGAAAAGACGAATTGGTTCCCTGGAACTGTTAAGTCTGGCCGATATGGCGAGTGGCTCCGCAACAACGTGGACTGGGCACTGTCACGTACCCGGTACTGGGGTACGCCGCTGCCGCTGTGGGTGTGCCCGGATTCCCACGTGACCTGCGTCGGGTCGCTCGACTCGCTGGCCGAGCTCGCCGGCCGGGACCTGGCGGGACTGGATCCGCACCGGCCGTTTGTCGACTCGGTGACCTTCGCGTGCCCGTCGTGCGGCGGGCTGGCGACCCGGGTGCCCGAGGTGATCGACGTCTGGTACGACTCGGGCGCGATGCCATTCGCCCAGTTCGGTGCCGATGCGAGACCGGACGGGTACCCGGCCCAGTTCATCTGCGAGGGGATCGACCAGACGCGGGGCTGGTTCTACTCGCTGATGGCCGTCGGAACCCTGGTGTTCGAGGAGTCTTCCTACGAGAACGTGCTCTGCCTGGGACTGATCGTCGACTCGGCCGGGCGGAAGATGAGCAAGCACACGGGTAACGTGCTCGAGCCGCTGCCGCTGATGGAGCAGTACGGCGCCGACGCACTGCGCTGGTTCTTCGCGTGCAGCGGGTCGCCGTGGACCGCACGGCGGCTCTCACCGGACGCGGTCAGCGAGATCGTGCGCAAGGTGCTGCTCACCTACTGGAACACCGCGTCCTTCTTTACGCTCTACGCGAACAGTGCGGGCTGGGCTGGTGTTCGCTCTCCGGAACGGTCGGAGCTCGACCGGTGGGTGCTGAGCGAGCTGAACGCGGTGGTCCGGGATGTGACCGCCGCGCTCGACTCGTTCGACGCGGCGGGAGCCGGACGAAGGCTCGCCGGATTCCTCGATGACCTGTCGAACTGGTACGTGCGCAGGTCGCGACGCTCGTTCTGGGAGGGGCAGCCAGCCTCGTTCGCGACACTGCATGAATGCCTCACCACGGTGACGCTGCTGATGGCGCCGTTCGCGCCCTTCCTGACCGACTACCTGTGGGGGGTGCTGGCCGAGGGCGGCCCGGCTTCGGCGGTTCCGGCTTCGGTGCACCTGGCTTCGTGGCCGCCGGCGGACCTGGCCGCTATCGATGAGGTGCTTTCTGGGCAGATGGCGCTGGTGCGGCGGCTGGTGGACCTGGGACGGTCGGCCCGGGCAGGGGCCGGGATCCGGACCCGGCAGCCACTGGGTATCGCGCTGGTCGGCGCGGCCGGGTTCGACTCGCTGCCTGAGGCGCTGGTGACACTGGTGGCGTCGGAGCTGAACGTTCTTGCGGTGCTGCCGCTTGACGGGTCCTCGGAGCTCGTGGACTACTCGGTGAAGCCGTCGTACCGGTCGCTGGGGCAGCGGTTCGGCTCCTCGACGCCGGAGGTCGCCGCGGCCATCTCCGCCTGCGATGCCGTCGTGGTCGCGCCCTTGGCGCTGGCCGGAGAATCGTTCCCGGTGACGCTCGGCTCGGGTTCGACGGTGCTTGTGTCGCCAGCGGATGTCATCGTGACGCAGACACCGCGGGCCGGGTGGGCGGTGGCCACCGACTCGGGAGCCGCGGCAGGTTCGAGTTCGGGCTCCGGCTCTGGCTCCAGCTCCGGCTCCGGAGAGACAGTCGCCCTGGACGTGACGATCACGCCGGAACTGCGCCAGGCGGGGTTGGCGCGCGAGGTTATCCGCCTCGTCCAGGACGCCCGCAAGACATCCGGACTCCAGGTCACCGACCGGATCTGGCTCCGCTGGTCCACCGCCGACACCCTGCTCGCGCAGGCACTGACCGTGCACGGCGAGATGATCGCCGGCGAAGTGCTAGCGGTGGACTACGGACCACTCGAGGATCCCGCTCCCCCGCCAGGCATAGCGGAGTTCGCGGACGCCGAGCTGCGGCTCCAATTCTGGCTCCGCCGCGCCTGACCAGCCGCACCAAGCGCCCATCCCCCGGGTGAGACTCAATCGGGGAGGCAGGCGCGGCAGGGGGTGCAGCCAGCCTCAGCCGCGGCCCCGAGCGTCTTCTTCTCCAGGTCGTTCTCGCCCATGAAGCGGATGAGGATGCAGCCAGCGTCGTGGTATCGCGGCACCCCGGGAACCACCGTGACCTCACGTGATGGGTCAGGTGGCTCCGGCGCGGCATCCGCGGGGGCTTCGGCCGAAAGGCTGCCGTCCGCCGAGTCAGCCTCAGCCGCGGTGTCTGCCACGGCGACCTCATCGGCAGGCGTGTCGTCAGCAGGCGCATCTACCGGAGCTGCCCCGTCAGCGGGCGTGTCGCCGACTGCGGGCTCCACCAGGTCATCGACCTGGGCGTCTGCATGTTCCAGGCCTTCTTCCGGTGACGGCGAGGGTTCTTCGCCGCCCGCCGACTCGACAAGATCGGCACTCAGCGGCTCGACCTCGACGCGCTCAGCCTCCCAAGGCTCAGTACCAGTCGACGTCTCAGTGCCAGCCGACGTCCCAGTGCCAGCCGGCGTCTCGGCGTCTGGCAGGACGGGCGTCTTCTCAGTCGGCGCGGCGGTCCCCGCAGCAGCATCCGGGTCCAGCGGCTGCTCGACCGCGGCCGGCTCAGGCACGAACGGCGCGAATGGTTCCGCTGGCGGCACGTAGCCGACTGGCGGAGCAGCCGGCGCGTATCCGGTCCAGCTAGTTCCGTCAGCAGGCGCTGGCGGCCAGGCGCTGGATCCCGTGAATGCCTCATGCTCGGGACTGCCGCTTGCCGGGCCCCAGGGAGCACCAGCCTGCGGGGCGTTCCCCCAGCCCGAAGCAACGCTCCCAGAGCCCGCAGTCACGCCCTCAAGCCCCGCAGCCACGCCCCCAGCGCTCAGTCCCGAAGGCACGCTCTCTGCCACCTCAGGTCCGGCTGCCTGAGGTCCGGCTTCCCAGGATCCGGCCGCCTGAGATGCGGCGAATCCCGCCGCCACCGGCACCGAGACCTCAGGAACGGCCGAAGCGGAGCCAGTCATTGACTCCGCCACGAGCGACGATGCGGACAGCTTGTCCTTGTTCAGGAACCAGCCAATAGCGAGGGCCAGCAGCGCGACGCTGCTGACCCCAATCGCCACGTACACGAGCTTCAAGTCACTGGTGATGATGCCAGCCACGAGCAGGACTGCCGCTACTGCCACGAGAGCGGCACTGAACCGGATCACGCACGATCTCCCAGCGAGCTTGGCAGCGACAGAGCCTTACCGGCGCTCGCGGCTGGGCGCTCCGTCACCTGCACGGAACCCGCCAGCGTGCACCTCGGGAACAGCGTACTGCCCGGTCCCCTGCCCTCCGCCATTGCGGCTGCCGACTGGCTGTCCGAGTCCCGCCTGCAGGGCTGGCTGCGGCGATGTCCCGACTGCCGGGAACGTACCGCTGTCGGTCACACCTGCCTCCAGGTCCCGCAGCTGCCCTTCCAGGTAAGCCTTGAGCCTGCTGCGGTACTCGCGCTCAAACGCACGAAGGTCATCCACCCGGCGCTCGAGCTCCTCGCGCTGCTGGACCAGCGACCCCATCGCCTGACGGTGCCGCTCCTGAGCGTCGCGCTCAAGGCTCTCGGCGCGGGCACGGGCGTCACCGGTGATCTGCTCGGCCTGGCGCCGGGCCTTGGTGAGCACCTCGTCTGCCTCGCGGCGGGCGCGTCCGAGCGTCTCGTCGGCTTCCCGGCGGGCATCGGCGATCGCCTGGTCGGCGGTCTGCTGCGCCAGCGAGAGCACGCGCGCTGCGGTATCCATGTTGTCTTCGATGTGCGGCATCCCGCCCATCATCATGGGCTCGGGCTGCCTGCGCTCCTGCTCCATGCGGGGCTCGGGCGCCATCATGTCCGGCTTGGGGTCGGACAGCGGAGAGCTCAACGCAGGGACGGCCGACTTGCCGCCGCGCAGGCACTCGGCCAGCTTGGCCCGGAGTTCCTCGTTCTCCCCGATAAGCCGGTCGAGCTCGGTCTCGACTTCATCGAGGAAGGCGTCAACCTCTTCCTCGTCGTAGCCGGGCCTGAGCCTGGTCGTACTGAACTGCTTGTTCCGCACATCCGCGGGCGTCAGCGGCATCTCGTCTCCTCGGCGCACTTGGACCGTGTTCCAACGACGGTACCCGAATCAAAGGTGCGGCACGACCACTTCGAGCATGATCAAGACCACGATGAAAAGAACTGTAAAGCTCAAATCAATGGCTACCATACCGAGCCGCAGTGAGGGGATGAAACGGCGAAGGAACTTGAGCGGTGGATCCGTGACAGTGAACGCACTCTCCGCGATCACCAGCAGGATGCCGGACGGATGCCAGTCACGGGAGTACATCTGGATGAATCCGAAGATCATCCTGACGATCAGGATGAACAGGAACAGCCACAGTACGTAGTCGAGAACGACCTTCAGAATGCTCAACTACAGCCACCTGCCCCAGTACTCGTCAAAAGACCCACCGCGGCCAGAAAGTCACTGATCACTGTCACGTCATCACTGCTTCGTCCATGCTAGCTCTGGTTGAAGAAACCTCGTTCGGCGATCCGAGCCTTGTCCTCCGCGGTGACCTCGACGTTAGCCGGAGTCAACAGGAAGACCTTGTTCGTCACCCGTTCGATGCCGCCGCGAAGACCGAAGATCAGGCCCGCCGCGAAGTCAACAAGACGCTTCGCGTCGCTGTCGACCATCTCGGTCAGGTTCATGATCACCGGCGTACCTTCACGGAAGTGCTCCCCAATCGTACGTGCTTCATTGTAGGTCCGGGGATGCAGTGTTGTAATACGGGCGAGATCGGTTGTCTGCGACACATGCTCGGGACGCCACTCCGGTGCCGGGTGGCCACCGTACTCTTCCCTCACAGCGCGCGGTTCGGGCTCATCGGGCACGTCCACCCGCGGCACCTGGTCGTCGTAGTCGTCGTACTCCTCGTAAGAGTCGTACTTGTCCTGGTAGCGGTGATCGTCCTCCACGAGGCCGAGGTAGACCGCCATCTTGCGCATCGCGCTGGCCATCCTTCAGTCCTCCGTGCCTGTACCCATCGTCCCCAGCCCTTTCGGCCTAACGCATCGGCCTCACGCACGGGACATTACATGACGACAGGCCCGCGACCGCCGAGCAACGCCGTACCAATTCGCAAGTGTGTCGCCCCGGCCACCACGGCGGCCTCAAGATCGCCACTCATGCCGGCTGAGATCATCGTCGCCGCCGGCCGTACGGCACGCACCTCGGCCGCGCTGTCCAGCAGCCTGGCGAACGCCTTCCCAGGGTCCATGGACAGCGGCGCCACCGCCATCACCCCAGCTAGGACCAGCCCCGGCTCGCGTGCCAGCGCCTCCGCGAGGGCCGGCACCTCGGCCATGGGAGCACCGCCGCGAGCCGGATCGCCGTCCAGGCTCACCTCGATAAGGCAGCTGATGCTCCGCTCGGCGCGGGCCGCCGCGCCGCCAAGCGCACGGATGAGCCTTGGCCGGTCCACGGAATGCACGAGGCTGGCGTACCGCACCACGCTCGGGCACTTGTTCGTCTGCAGCTGCCCGATAAAATGCCAGGTCAGCGGAAGATCTGCGCAGGCCGCAGCCTTCGGCGCGGCCTCGGCATCGCGATTCTCCCCGACATCGGATATACCCAGCTCACTCAGCAGGCGGACGTCGGAGGCGGGCCAGGTCTTCGTCACCGCTATCAGCGACACGCCGGCCGGGTCGCGCCCGGCCGCCGCGCAGGCCGCCGTGATCCGCTGCCGGACTTCGGCCAGGTTCGCGGCGAGCTCCTCCCGCCGACCGCTCAAAATACCTGCGCCATCTGGCTCGCGCGCTCCAGGAGCGCCTTAAGCCGCCGTCTTCCCTCACCGCTCGTCCCTCGCTCCTCAGTCCAGATGGCGCCGCGCCCCCTGCGCTTGCTCACTTGAGGAAGTCGGGGATATCGAGGTCGTCGTCTTCCTCGAAGACGACCGGGCGCCGCCGGGTGGTGGCGACCTCGAAGGTCTTGCTGGCCATTTCGGTCTGGCTGAGCCGGGGCGACGTCACCGGCACCGGCTCGCTGACGGGCACGGGCGCCGGGGCCGGCGGGGCCGGGACCGGCAGTGCGGCGGCAGGCGGCGGCACGGGGGCCTGATCCGAGTCCGCCTCGGGCCGGGCCACCTCCGCCACCGGCGCGCCTAGATATGCCGGGCTATACGACGCTTCCGCGGCGACAGGAAGGCTCTCACCAAAGCTGGAGCCGAAGCCCTGGTCGTTCGACGAGGGGGTGACGTGCGGGACTTCCAGCGACGGTACGGCCTGGAAACTGCCAGCGCTCCGCCCCGCGCCATTGGCCGCGGGCGCCACGGAGAACGGCGCCACGGAGACCGGCGCCGCAGCCACCGGCGCAGCCTGCGCAACAGGAGCGGGACGCCCCCCGCTGGCCGAAGGCGCGATCGGAGCGGAACGAGCCTCATCAAAGCCCGCCGCGATGACGGTGACCCGCACCTCGTCTCCGAGGGCGTCGTCGATGACCGCGCCGAAGATGATGTTCGCGTCCACGGCTGCCGAGTTGGATACCAGCTGTGCCGCCTCGTTGATCTCGAACAGCCCGAGATCAGAGCCGCCCTGGATGGACAGCAGTACCCCGTGTGCGCCGTCGATCGACGCCTCGAGCAGCGGCGAGGAGATCGCCATCTCCGCGGCCGCCACCGCCCGGTCGTCGCCGCGGGAGGACCCGATGCCCATCAGCGCGGATCCCGCGCCGGACATCACGGACTTGACGTCGGCGAAGTCGAGGTTGATCAGCCCGGGGGTGGTGATCAGGTCGGTGATGCCCTGGACACCGGAAAGCAGCACCTGGTCGGCCGCCTTGAACGCGTCGAGCACGCTGACGTTCCGGTCCGAGATGGACAGCAGCCGGTCGTTCGGGATCACGATGAGGGTATCGACCTCGCTGCGCAGCCGCTCGATGCCCATTTCCGCCTGCACCGCGCGCCGCTTGCCCTCAAATCCGAACGGCCTGGTCACCACGCCGATTGTCAGCGCGCCGAGCGACCGGGCAACGGCCGCCACGACGGGTGCGCCACCAGTGCCAGTGCCACCGCCTTCACCGGCGGTGACGAAGACCATGTCGGCCCCGCGCAGGACCTCCTCGATCTCCTCACGGTGGTCCTCGGCGGCCCGCGCGCCCACATCGGGGTTGGCGCCTGCCCCCAGCCCTCTGGTGAGCTCACGGCCCACGTCAAGCTTGACATCGGCATCGCTCATCAGCAACGCTTGGGCGTCGGTGTTAATAGCGATGAACTCGACGCCTTTGAGTCCCTCTTCGATCATGCGATTGACGGCATTAACGCCGCCGCCGCCGATACCGACGACCTTGATGACCGCCAGATAGTTCTGCGGTGCTGCCACGAGGAGGGCCCTTTCCGCTCGTACTAATTCAACGCCAAGGCATCGTCCGTCACCGTCAGGCTTCACCTTCAGGTTAAGATTTAGAGTTTTTGCCATCCGCGCAATTCATAGGGACAGTAGGGTGACCGAGGACCAGGGTCAACTAACCGCGCCGGAACGCGGCAGCGTGTCGCGGATTTTCCGGTTCACCCCTCGGTCATCGCAGTGCCTGGAGCGCTCACGTCGTAGTACCGCGCATCGGTCCGCATGAGGATATCAAGCACCTGTGCCTTGGTGGCTGCGTCGCCGGTATCGCCCCACACCACGGTGTCGCCGTTGGCGAGTGTCAGCCGCACCTGCTGGTCGGGCACCGACAGCGACACCACGCTCGACCGCAGCGGCGCGGGCAGCTCGCGCAGCACCGCCGCCGCGAGCCCCACCTCCGCATTACCGCGCAAGGAGGCGGCGGGCGCGGCCGTCTGGTACAGCGGGAACCGGCTGGGCCGGTCCGCGGCCCACCGCACCACGACGCCGTACGCATCCACCAGGTCGTACCCGCCGCTTGGCATGGCAACGGCCACCGCCGAGTCCCGTTCCAGGACCTCGATGACGATGCGGTTCGGCCAGGACTTGACCACCTGGACGCTGCGTACCTGCTGAATCTTCTCGACCCGAGCAGCGATCTCGGCCGTGTCCACCCGGACCATGGGCGTGCCCGGCTGCACGTCGGCCACAGCAAGCACTGTGGCGACGGACACCAGGTTGGTACCGGTGACTGCCACCGAGCGCACCACGAGCAGCGTAGAGCCGAGCAGCGCCCACACCACCCCGCCGATGATGCCGGTAAGCGCGAGCGCGAAGAAGGCAGCCCGCCAGATCCGCTTCGGACGGCGCGGCCGCCGCCGCGGCGGGGTCCGCCGAACTGGTTCTCCACTGTCAGTCATCCAAGCGCCTCCAGCAGCCTCGGTCCGAGCTTGGTTACGTCCCCCGCTCCCATCGTCAGCACCACATCCCCCTGCTCGGCAAGCTCCGCCACGAGCGCGGGCACCAGGTCCGCGTCCGGCACGTACCGCGCCTTCCCGGAGGGCACCGCACGGGCCACCAGCTCACCAGTCACTCCCGGCTCAGGGTCCTCACGCGCCGCGTACACGTCGAGCACGATCGCCACGTCCGCCAGCCCCAGCGAGGCTCCGAACCCGTCCGCGAACAGCCTGGTCCGGCTGTACAGGTGCGGCTGGAAGACGGCGATCACCCGCCCCGCGCCGGCGATGTCCCGCGCCGCGCTCAGGTCCGCGGCCAGCTCGGTCGGGTGGTGCGCGTAGCTGTCGAGCACCCGCACCCCGCCGGCCTCCCCCTTCAGCTCCAGCCGCCGCTGCGCCCCGCTGTACGCCGCCAGGGCCGCGGTCACCCGCGGCGGCGCGAACCCCAGCTCCACCGCGGTGGCGAAGGCCGCCGCGGCATTGAGCGCATTGTGCCGCCCCGGCACGCGCAGGGTCAGCTGGGCAAAGACTTCGCAGAACGGGCTGTGCGCTGCGGTCACACTGAAGCTGACGCCCATCCCGTCGGGTTTGATGTCAGTGAGCCGGTAGTCGGCATGGGGTGATTCCCCGTACCGCCGTACCCGGGCCGGATCCAGCGTGGCAGCGACTTCCTCCGCACCCGGGTCATCGGCGCAGGTCACCACCAGGTGGCTGACGCCCTGGCCGAACTCCGTGAACGCGGCCTTGATCGCGGCCAGGTCCTGGTAGTTGTCCAGGTGGTCCGCTTCGACGTTGGTGATGACCGCCGCGTCGGGTGACAGCAGCAGGAACGAGCCGTCGCTCTCGTCTGCTTCGGCGACGAAGTCCATGCCCGCGCCGTCCTCGGCGCCAAGCCCGGTCTCGCGGAGCACGCCGCCGATGACGTAGCCGGGATCCGCGCCGCAGTCCCGCAGCACGGTGGTGAGCATCGAGGTAGTGGTGGTCTTGCCGTGGGTGCCAGCCACCGCGATGACCCGCCGCCCGGTCATCACCGATGCCAGCGCGGCCGCGCGGTGCAGTATCCGCATGCCGCGGCGGCTGGCCTCGGCCAGCTCGGGGTTGTCGGCCCGGATGGCGCTCGATACGACCAGGGTGTCCCCCGCGCCGAGGCTGCCGAGGTTCTCCGCGCGATGCCCGATGCGCACGATGGCGCCCAGGCCGGCCAGCTCGTCAAGCAGGGCCGACTGCGTGCCGTCGCTGCCCGACACCGCGATGCCCCGCCCCGCCATGATCCGCGCGATGCCGGACATCCCGGCACCGCCCATCCCGACGAAGTGCACGCGCCCGAGCCTGGCGGCCGGCAGAGCCTCGGCCGGCCCTGAGCAGGCCGGCCGTGGCCGCGCAGGCCGGGGTTCAGCCGGCATGGCGGGGTCCAGTAGGGCGGGTCTTGGTCTCTTCACGCGGCGGCTGCCCCTGGATTATCTCGATGACCGCCTGCGCGAGCCAGCGATCCGCGTCACCGCGGCCAAGTGAGGCGGCGGCCGTGGACATGTCGGCGACCTGGTCGATGTTGACGAGGATGGGCAGCAGCTTGTCCCTGATCCACTCGGGGTTCAGCTCTTCGTCGGGCACCAGCAGCCCGCCGCCGTGCTGGACGATCGGCAGCGCGTTGAGCCGCTGCTCGCCGTTGCCGATCGGCAGCGGTACGTAGGCCGCGGGCAGGCCCACGGCGGTGAGCTCGGCGCAGGTCATCGCGCCGGCCCGGCACAGGACGAAGTCGGCCGCGGCGTAGGCGAGGTCCATCCGGTCGACGTACGGCAGGGCCACGTACGGCACCCTGTTACCCGCCTTGTTCTCCGGAGCGCCATTGCGCGGGCCGATGATGTGCAGCACCTGGATACCGGCGGAACGCAGCCAGTCGGCGGCGCCCACGGCAGCGGCGTTGATTGACCGGGCGCCCTGGGAGCCGCCGGTCACCAGCAGCACCGGCAGGTCGGTCCGCAGGCCGAAGTGCGCGCGGGCCTTGTCACCGAGCGCCAGCCGGTTCAGCTCGGCGATCTCCCGCCGGATCGGGATGCCGAGGTACTTCCCGTTCCGGATCTGGGTGTCCGGGTGGCCGGTGAAGACGTGCGTGGTGAACCTGGCGCCCACCCGGTTGGCTATGCCGGCCTTCGGGTTCGCCTCATGCACGATGATCGGGACACCCCGCCGCCTGGCCGCGAAGTAGCACGGTGTCGACACGTAGCCGCCGAATCCGACCAGCGCGTCCGCGCCGGTACTGTCCAGGATCCGCGCCGCCGCGCTGATCGCCTTAGCCATCCTGGCGGGCAGCGTGATCTGCTCGGCCGGCGACACCGACCTGGCCAGCGGCACCGCGGGAATGAGCTCCAGCGGGTACCCGCGCAGTGGGATCAGCCTGGTTTCCAGCCCGCGCTCGGTGCCGACGCAGGTAATCTCGGTGTCTGGGGCGGCACGCCGCAGCGCGTCCGCCAGTGCCAGAGCCGGCTCTATGTGGCCCGCGGACCCGCCGCCGGCAAGTACTACCTTCATATCCAGACCCCAGCCAGGTAAATTCCGGCGCTTTGCCAGACCGAGCCAGCTTAGAACGCGTACGGGCCAGCCAGGGCCGCGAGCTGCCAAAGCCTCGCGTGCGCCCGGTTCCAGCCGGGCAAAACCCATGAGCATCCCGAGCGCGACCAGCGTCACCAGCAACGATGAGAGACCCGCCGACACCAGCGGCAGCGGCACTCCGGTGATGGGCAGCACGCCGATCACCGCGCCGATGTTCACCACCGCCTGGAGTACGATCCAGGCGGTGATGCCCGCCGCTGCCAGCTGGGCGAACAGGTCGGGTACCCGGCGCGCCACCCGGAGCCCGGCGAAGGCCAGCCCGCCGTACAGCGTGATCACGCACAGCGTGCCGAGCAGGCCGAGTTCCTCACCGATGATCGCGAAGATGAAGTCCGACGTGGACTCCGGTACGTAACCCCATTTCCCCCGGCTCGCGCCGAGGCCTACCCCGAAGACGCCGCCCGAGGAGATCGACCGGATGCCCTGGATGCCCTGCTGGTAAGGGCCGGTCTGGCCGCCCTGCGGGTGCAGGAAGTCGATGAGCCGATCGAAGCGGTACGGCGCCGAGATGATCATGAGCAGCATGGCCAGCGCCATCAGGATCAGCAGCCCCGCGTACACCCGGCCGGGCGTGCCGATCACCCACAGCAGCGCCAGGAAGATGATGAGCAGGACGAACGTCGTGCCGAGGTCGTCACCCGTCATCACCAGCAGGCAGAGCACGCAGGTGCCGGGCATCAGCGGCACCAGCATGTGCCGCCAGTCGGAGAGCTGGCCGAGCTTCTCCTTGCGGGCGAGCAGGTCGGCACCCCACACCACGAGCGCCAGCTTGGCCAGCTCGGACGGCTGGAGCTGCAGCCCGCCGATGGAGATCCACCGCGCGGCGCCGTTCGCCGACACGCCCACGCCGCGGATCAGCGTCAGGCACAGCCCTACGACGGAGATGGCGAGCAGCGGGTAGGCCAGGGCACGGAACAGCCGGGTCGGCGAGCGCGCCGCGAGCCACATGGCCGGCAGGCCGATGGCGCAGCCAAGCAGCTGCTTCTCCAGGTCGGAGTACGGCGACAGCTGCTCGCTCAGGTCGGCCACGGACGCGGTCGACTGAACCATGACCAGGCCGAGCCCGAGCAGCAGGGACGTAATGCCGAGGAGCAGGTAGTACGACGTGAGCGGCCGGTCAAGCAGCACCCGCCAGCTGCCCACCCGCGCGCGCAGCGCGCCGACGGCACCCAGCCCTGCCCCGAACCGTCCCATCCCGATCCGCGGCCGGCCACCCGGCCAGGCCTGCCCGGCCTCGCCGGCACCGCCGGGCTGCCCGACAGGCCACGGGGCGGGCTCCTCCGAGTCCACGGTGGCATGCATAAGCCTGAGTCTGACGGCGCCCGGCCCTCAATTCCCGGACATCTGCGGCGTGTCGGGCCGGCGTTTTCTAATTTGGCAGGTGAACAAGAGTGAGGAAGAAGTTATCGATCTGCCGGATGGCGTCGATGAAATGCTCGAAATCAACCGGCTTGCTGACGTAGGCGTTAGCGTGCAGCGAATAGCTGCGCAGGATGTCTTCCTCCGCGCGCGAACTCGTCAGCATGACCACCGGCAGCATCAGCAGCGCGGGGTCGGCCTTCAGCTCGGCAAGCACCTCCAGGCCGCCTCGCCGCGGCAGGTTGACGTCGAGCAGGATGAGGCCGGGCCGCGGCGCGTCGGCATACGGCGGCTGCCTGCGCAGGAACCGCAGGGCCTGCTCGCCGTCGGTCACCACATGCAGCCGGTTCTTTATCTTGTAGTACTCGAATGCTTCCCTGATGATGAGCGCGTCCGCCTCGTCATCCTCGACCACCAGCACATCGATCTCATTCATCTGATTCGCCTGGCAGCGTGAAGCAGAACCTGGTTCCCTCGGCCGTGGTGGCATCCAGCCAGATGCGGCCGCCGAAGTACTCGATGATCTTGCGGCACATGGCCAGCCCGACGCCGGTGCCCGGGTAGGCGCTGCGCTCGTTGAGCCGCTGGAACAGCACGAATATCCGCTCGGCGTCCTGCGGCTCGATCCCGATGCCGTAGTCGGTGAACGAGAAGACCTGGAACCTGCCGTCGGGCCGGGCGGAGACGACGATGCGAGGCGAGGCGGCGCCGCCGAACTTCAGCGCGTTGCTGAGCAGGTTCTGGAACACCGCGGTCAGCAGCGGGAGTTCCGCCATCACCAGCGGCAGGTGGCCCGCCTCGATCGTCGCGCCTGATTTCTCGAGGTCCTGGGCCAGGTTCTCCCGCGCCCTGGCCAGCGCGGCGTCGCTGGATACCAGGGAAGGCTGTGCCGCCGTCTGTCCCACCCGGCTGAACACGAGCAGGTCGTTGATCAGTGCCTGCATCCGCAGCGCGCCGTCCACGGCGAACTCGATGTACTGGTCGGCCCGCGCGTCCAGCTTTCCCGCGTACCTGCGCTGCAGCAGCTGGCAGAAGCTGGCCACCTTGCGCAGCGGCTCCTGCAGGTCATGCGAGGCGAGATAGGCGAACTGCTCAAGCTCGGCGTTGGACCGCTGCAGGTCCGCGGCCCTGGCCTCCAGCTCGCTCAGCTCGGTACTCCCGGTTCGCGCCGCCGCCACCGCCCCGGTGATGCGGGACCCGGTCCGGCGCAGCCGGATGGCGAGCACCGTGCTGAGCACCAGCAGGCAGGCCGCCGCCGCCGCGAGCACCCACGCTATGCCCGTCATGACGCGCTGCCCGCGGCTGGGCGGCAGCTGAGCGCGAGCACGGCCAGGTCGTCGTCCAGGTCGCCGCCGTTGAGCTTGCGTACCTCGTCAATGACCCGCTCAAGCAGCTGATCGTCGGGCAGGGACGGCTCGGCCGTCCGGATGCTGGTGACCAGGTTCATCAGGCCCTCGCTGCCAAGCCGTTCCGAGCCTGGACCGATCCGGCCCTCGATCAGCCCGTCGGTGAACATGAGCACCGACCAGCCGCCGCCGCTCAGCGCCGGCAGCTCGACCTGACTGCCCGACCAGTCCGGTGCCCAGTCCGCGGCCCGGCCCAGCCCCGGCGGCGGGCAGGCCGGCGCGGCGAGCTCACGGATCGTGCCGACAGCACCGCCAGGGCCATGGGAAATCAGCAGCGGCGGCATGTGCCCGGCCAGCCGCACCCAGGCGGAGGCTCGGTCCGGTGCGATCGACACCATGCACAGCGTAGCGAACATCGTGTCGTCGTCCCGCTCGTGGTCAAGCACCTGCGCGACGGTAGCCAGGATCTCCCCGGCCGGCCTGCCGGCCAGGATGAGCGCTCGCCACGCCACCCGAAGGCACACCCCGAGCGCCGCCTCGGCCGGCCCGCGCCCGCAGACATCGCCGATCAGCGCGTGCACCCACCCGTCACCGACCTGGATGACATCGTAGAAATCCCCGCCGAGCAGTCGCTGCTGACCGCCGGCCAGGTAGCGCGCCGCCGTGGTCAGCCGCGGATCCGCCAGCAGCGGGGACGGCAGCAGGCCGCGTTCCAGCCTGGCGTTCTCCTGCGCGTAGATCCTGGCGGCCTGCAGCTCCCGGTTTGCCTCCTGCGCCAGCCTGCGCTCCATCGCGTACCTGATCACGCGGCTCAGCAGGCCGGCCTCGACCTGGCCCTTGAACAGGTAGTCCTGCGCACCCGCACGGACCGCCGCGGCACCGAGGCGCACATCGGCCACCCCGGTCAGCACCACGACCGCCACCTGGGGCTCATGCTCGGTCAGCCAGCCGAGTCCCGCCAGCCCTTGCGAATCGGGCAGCCCGAGATCGAGCAGCACGCAGGAAACGCCCGCCGCCAGCCCCTTGGCCTCAGCGAACGACCGCGCGCGCCGCAGCACGATGTCGGCGCCGGCCTCCGCCAGCAACTCCTCGACGATCAGCGCGTCGCCGTCGTCGTCCTCGACGAGCAGCACCCGCACCGGACCGTCCAGCCCAGCACCATCCAGTTCGGGCATCATGACCCACCGACCTACCCCGGGAATACGGAATACCCATCATTGTGCACATATCCCCGCTCCGCCAACCGCCCCCCCGCCCCGTCTCCCCCCGCTCCGCCCCCTCCCCAGGGCATCAATGGCGCCAACCACTCCGCTCCACGCCCGAAATGCCCCATTCCAGGGGCATCAATGGCGCCAACGAGTGCCCGGCAGGGGGCAGGGCGGGGCAGGGCGCAGGGCAGGTGCTAAGGGGACCCGTGGCGCACGAACCCCCTCTGGTGGGTGTTCGTGCGCCACGGGTCCCCTTACGGCAAAGCCGACGGGTGGGGTTAGAGGGACTGGGGGAAGGTGAAGATGCCGGTGGGGTCGTGGGCGGCCTTGATCTGGGCCAGGCGGGTGTAGTTCGCGCCGTAGTAGGCCTGGCGCCAGTTGGTCAGGTCGGGGTCGATGTAGTTCTGGTAGGCCTGTCCGCTCGCGTACGGGCGCATCGACTGCCAGAACGAGCGCTGCCAGGCTCGCTGGCGGGTCGCCCCGGCGGGCGGGGTACCGCCGGGCTGCACGTTCCAGCCGGTGGTGTACTGGGCGCCGAACAGCGCGTTGCGGTGGACGAACGCGGTCGCGGACGGCGCGACGCGGTTGACCGCGCCGCCGAGGGAGTCGAACGCGATGCCGCCGACCCCGCCGGGGGCGCCTGATACCGACTGCAGGCCCTCGACTCCGCGCAGCAGCGTGCCGATGCCGCTGCTGCCCAGCGGGCTGGTGAAGTAGTCGGACTTGGCGTACTCCGAGGCACGGGAGAGCTGACCGCCCGCCGCCTGGGTGGGCAGGTGGCACTCCGCCACGGTCTTGCCTGAGCAGCCGGCCATCAGCAGCATCGTGTTCAGCCAGGATGTGATGTTCAGGTCGTACGACGACGGCCGTGATCCCGCCGCCGCGTACAACTTCTCCAGCTCCGTATAGGCCTCCCCGACGCTGCCGATATAGGTACCGCCCACCTCGAGGGTCGGCGTGCCGCCACCGGGCGCGGCCGAGAGGTGCACGTTCGACCACAGCTCGTCCGGGCCATGTGGTGCCCACGACTGCCACGCCGACAGCACCCGCTCCGCCTGGGACCAGGGCCAGTACAGGAAGAAGTACACGATGTCACCGGCCGTGTAGGTGCGGAAGGTGAACTCGGTGACCACGCCGAAGTTACCGCCGCCGCCACCGCGGCACGCCCAGTACAGGTCCGCGTTACTGCTTGAGCTGCACGTCCTGATCTGGCCGTCCGCCGTAACCAGCTGCAGGGACTCGACGTTGTCGCAGGTCATGCCGTAAGCGCGGGCGACAACCCCGACCCCGCCGCCGAGGGCGAGGCCGGAGAGGCCCACGGTCGGGCAGGACCCGCCTGGCACCGTGCGGCCGTGCGCCGCCAGGCCACTGTAGAAGTCGATCAGCCGCGTGCCGGCGCCGACGGTGGCCGTCGTCCCGCTGACCTTCACCCCGGCCATCCGGGTGACGTCGATGATCAGCCCGGTGGTGGAGGACCAGCCCGCGTAGCTGTGCCCGCCGCAGCGCGCCGCGACCGGTACCCGGAATTTCCGGACGAATGCCAGGCAGGTCGCCACGTCCTGCGGACTGCGGCAGTAGGCGATGCCGGCGGGCTGGAGGTCGTCAAAGCGCGGGTCGAACAGTCGCTTCGCCACCGGGTAACTCGCCTCGCCGGGCCGGATCAGCGGTCCGGACAGGTCACGGCCGAGCGCCGTCCAGTCGGCGGCTGCCGGGCCCGTCGTGCTGGCGCTCTGCGTCGCGGTGGCCGCCGCCATGTCCGAGGATCCCCCGCCGGCCTCCGACGTGTTCCCGGCGGCCGTGCTCGCCTTCTCGCCAGCCGCGGCCTTTCCGGCAGCCGCAGCGCCGCCGCCGCACGCCGACACCAGCGCCGCTCCCCCGGCAGCCGCCGCACCCAGCAGCACCGCGCGCCGCCCGCGGAGCGTGACTGGCGTTACAGTAGGTGAAGGGGGTATGGATGGCGAATCGGCATATGCGGGGGATGGGGCCTGGCCCCGGTCGGGCTGCGCCATGGGCGGTACTCCTTCGCTCCGGCGCCCATGACGGGCGCTGCACGCACTCTAGACGCCAGGGGTTACTCACCCCGGCATCTACCCGCCCGCCGGCACCCCACCCCAAAAATTCACTGGCGCATGGCCGCCGGCGGAAATATAGTTGAGTTACTCAAACGTTTATGGACTCAGGTAGTTGATGCGGAGCGGAGGCGAGGACCATGGCGGACAGCGAACCGAACAACGGTGACCTGAACGAGCAGATCATGGATGCGCTTATCGAGCTCCTCAAGCACATGGGCAACCTGGGCCAGGCGATCGGCGCGGAGTTCGGGCTGACCGGCAGCGACGGCATGGCGCTGCACAAGCTCGACTGCCCCATGCCGATGAAGGATCTCGCCGCGCGGATGGGCTGCGACGCCTCCTTCATCACGGTGATCGTCGACTCGCTCGAGAAGCACGGGCTGGCCAGGCGCGAGCCATCGCAGCGCGACCGGCGCAGCAAGAACATCGTCCTCACCGAGGAAGGGCTCGCCACCCGGGACCAGATCACCAAGGAAGTTTCGGGGCAGATGCCGTGGTGTAACGCGCTCGACATCAGCGAGCGCGAGTGTTTCCTTGAGCTGCTGCGGAAGATGCACCGCCACGTGCGGGGAGGTGATCGTGTCACACCCGGAGCGGTGACGTCGTCTTAACGGACGACCGCATCGGGACTAGCACTAATCGGGGGCAGTTACTTCGGGCCAGTCGGCCCGGCATAAGGGTCAATAACCATGTTAAGCACGCCCACCGGACCTTCACTGGTCACGGTGCTGGTTCACTACGCCCAGAATGAGGGAGAGCATCTTGTCCGCGACATCGCAGGCCACCACTTCCGGGGCCGGCATAGCCGCGCGGAGCCCGGGAGGCAGCGCGCAGCCGAGGCGGCTCGGCCTGGCACTCGCTGTCATCGCAGCCGCGCAGCTGATGGTCGTACTTGACTCGACCATCGTCAACGTAGCCCTGCCGCACATTCAGCGTGCGCTCGGCTTTTCTGACACCAACCTGGAATGGGTGGTGAACGCATACGCACTTGCCTTCGGCGGCCTGCTCCTGCTCGGCGGCAGATCCGGCGACCTGCTGGGGCGCCGCCGGGTTTTCATCGCCGGCATCGTGCTGTTCTCGGTAGCCTCGCTCGCCGGCGGCTTCGCCACCGATCAGGCGTGGCTGCTGACCGCCCGCGTCGTCCAGGGCATCGGCGGTGCGTTCGCCGCACCTACCGCACTGTCACTGATCGCTGTCACCTTCCCCGAGGGCAAGCAGCGCAACCGCGCGATGGGCGTCTACGCGGCCATGAGCGTCGGCGGGGCCGCGGTCGGCCTGGTGGCCGGCGGGATACTCACCACCTATGCCTCCTGGCGCTGGGTGATGTTCGTGAACGTGCCGATCGGCGCGCTGGTCGCGGTACTGGCCTCGCGGGTGCTGCCTGAGTCCGCGCGGAGCACCGGACGGTTCGACCTGCCCGGCGCGGTTACCGTGACGGCCGGGGTCGCCGCCCTGGTGTACGGGCTGTCCAACGCGGCGACAACCTCGAACGGCGTCTCCCACTGGGGCGACACCAAGGTCATCATCTCGCTCGTCGCCGCCGTCGTGCTGCTGGTCGCGTTCGTGTTCATCGAGGTGCGCAGCAAGCACCCGCTACTGCCGATGCGGGTGCTGCGCAACCGCAACCGGTCCGGCTCCTACCTGGTCATGCTGCTGCTCGGCACGGCGCTGTTCGGGATGTTCTTCTTCCTTACCCTGTTCGTCCAGGATGTCTGGCTGTACGGCGCGCTCAAGGCAGGCATGGCCTTCCTTCCGGTGACCGGAGCGATCGTGGTGACCTCCGGGATCGCCTCCCAGCTGGTGCCGAGGGTCGGCGCGAGGCCGCTGATGCTGGCGGGCGGGGCGGTAGCCTCGGGCGGGCTGTTCTGGCTGGCCCAGATCAACGAGCACTCGACCTATGTCGGCGGGCTGCTCGGGCCGATGCTGGTATTCGCGGTCGGCATGGGCCTGCTGTTCGTGCCGATCTCGCTGGTCTCGCTGTCCAAGGTCGCCGAGAGCGACGCGGGTGTCGCGTCGTCCATGCTCAACGTGGGACAGCAGCTCGGCGGGTCGATCGGGCTGGCGGTGCTCGGAACGGTCAGCTGGAGCGCCTACGCCACCAGTATCGGAAAGCAGGCCGCGGCGGCGCACCTGTCGAAGGCCCAGCTGGCCGCGCCCCCGCAGCCCATACTGGCCCACGCGCTAGCCGTCGGCATCCACCGCGGCTTCCTGGTCGCGGCGGCCCTCGCACTGGCCGGCCTGATCGTCACGGCGCTCACGATCCGGGTGAAGCGCGAGGACCTGGAGGGCATCAACCCGATGGCAGCGGGCTAGGAAGATATGACAGCGGGCTAGAAAAATCTAGTCCGGTACGGAGCGGTTCCGCCCCTTTTGCGAGGGGCGGGACCGCTCGTTTTGCTGTTACAGGAGATTAGTAGTGAGTCATGCCGGGGAGGTATTCCGGCATCGAGTGCTGGCGCAACCGGGGGGTTCTGCGTGCTCAAGCGTGTCGTAGTCGCGTCATCTGCAGTCGCGCTGTCGGTCGCCGTCACCGTCGCGCTGGCCGTACCCGCACTGCCCGCGCGGGCAGATACCCCGTTCTCGCCGACCGCCCAGGTCACCGACCGGGTCGGTGCGCTCAGCGCCAGCCAGCTCAAGTCCGTGCAGGCCGCGCTGGCCTCGCTGTACGCCAGGGACAAGCTGAAGCTGTTCGTCGTCTACGTGAAGGACTTCTCCGGGCAGCAGCCGACCAGCTGGGTAGACCAGTCGGCGACCCTGGGCGGCATGGGCCGCCGCGACCTGCTGCTCGGCGTGGCGACCGGCGCCCGGCAGTACGCGGTCTCGGCCGACCCGGACTCCGGGCTTACCACCAGGCAGCTCGACGACGTGGCGGCGACCGCCATCGAGCCGGCGCTGCGCGAGTCCGACTGGGGCGCCGCGGCGATCGGCGCGGCTAACGGCTACGCGGCGGTGCTGGCCGGCCAGCCGATACCGGTTCCGGCGATTACGCCAGGCACCGCGGCCACGGCCGCCGGCACCAAGAGCTCCAGCAGCGCCGGCGTAGCGATAGCCGTGATCGCCATCATTGTCGTTCTCGGCCTGCTGCTGTTCTTCTTCCTGCGCAGGCGCAGGGCCGGCGGCGGCCAGGCACCCGAGCCGGGCCGCCTCACCACCGCTCAGCTGGAGGCCAAGGCGGGCCACCTGCTGGTGGCCACCGACGACGCGATCATGACCAGCGAGCAGGAACTCGGCTTCGCCGCCGCCCAGTTCGGTGACGAGGCGACCGCCCCGTTCGCGTCCGCGATGGAATCAGCCAAGGGCGAGCTGGCCGCCGCGTTCAAGCTCCGCCAGCTCCTCGACGACGACATTCCGGAAGACGCCGCCACCACGCGCCGGATGCTGGAAGAACTGTGCGCCCACTGCGAGAAGGCCAACTCGCTGCTCGACGAGCAGGCCTCGGCGTTCGACAAGCTGCGCAACCTGGAAGCCAACGCGCCGCAGATCATCGCCCAGCTGACCGAGTCCGCGCAGCAGCGGCAGAGCCGGCTGGTGACGGCCCGCGGCACGCTCGCCCAGCTCAGTGCCCAGTACGCACCGTCCGCGTTCGCGCCGGTGGCCGGCAACGCGGACGAGGCCGCTAGCCGGCTCGAGTTCATCCAGGGCACCCTCCTCCAGGCGCAGCAGGCCACCTCGGCCGGCGATAACTCGCAGGCCGCGGTGCTGGTGCAAGCCGCGCAGTCCGCCGATGACCAGGTAGCACAGCTGCTCGACGGCGTGGACCGGCGGGCGAGTGAACTGTCGGAGGCGAGCTCGGCACTGACCGCGGCGCTGACCACGACCGAAACAAATATCGCCGAGGCGGCCGCGAGCGGCCAGCAGGGCCTGCGTGAGCCGGCCGTGCACGCACAGACGGTTGCCGCGCAGGTCCGCTCGATGCTCGGCGCCGGACCCGCGGACCCGCTCGAAGGACTGCGTGCTGTCGAGGAAGCCAACTCCCAGCTGGACCAGGCGCTGGCCGGGGTACGGGAAGCGCAGGTCCGCCAGCAGCGCGCCCGCGAGTCCCTGCAGCAGGCGGTCCTCACCGCGCGCAGCTCGATCGCGGCCGCCGGCGACTTCATCACGACCAACCGAGGCGGGGTCGGCAGCACGGCGCGCACCAGGGTCGCGGAAGCCCAGCGGCACCTCGACCGGGCACTCGCCGTCGCGGCGACGGACGCCGAGAGCGCCGTCGCCGAGGCCCAGCGGGCCGACGCGATGGCCAGCCAGGCGTACCGGGAAGCCCAGCAGGACGTCTCCGGCTTCGCCGGAGCCGGCCAGGGCATGGGCGGCATGGGTCAGCTCTTCGGCGGTGGGGGCGGCGGAAGCGGCGCCGCGGGCACGATGGGTGCCGTCCTCGGCGGGATCCTCATCAACAGCGTGCTCAACGGCGGGGGCGGGGGCGGCGGCCGTGGCGGCGGCGGCCGTGGCGGCGGCTCCCGTGGCGGCTCCAGCCGGGCGGCAGGTAGTTACGGCGGCGCCAGCACACGCGGCCGGAACAGTGCGGGCGGCCGGTTCTGACGTCCGCTGCGCGGGCGCCGCAACGGGTCCTCAAGAGCGCCGCCCGGCACTGGCCGGCGGCGGATCCAAGAAGAGCGGGTCCAAGAAAGATAGATACGGGGGAAACAATGTCCAAGCAGACAATCTTTGGCCGCGTCACCCAGATGGCCAAGGCCAACATCAACGCCATGCTCGACTCGGCGGAAGACCCTGGGAAGATGCTTGACCAGCTGATCCGGGACTACAGCAATAACATTTCCGAGGCCGAGCAGTCCATCGCGCAGACCATCGGCAACCTGCGCATGATGGAAGACGACCAGAAGGAAGACGTCAAGGCCGCGCAGGAGTGGGGCAGCAAGGCTATCGCCGCCAGCCAGCGCGCCGACCAGTTCCGCACGGCGGGCCAGACCGCCGAGGCGGACAAGTTCGACAACCTGGCCAAGGTCGCCATCGGCAAGCAGATGGCCGCCGAGAAGCAGGTCAAGGACCAGCAGGCGACCCTGGACGCACAGCGGGACGTCACCGACAAGCTCAAGACCGGCCTGGACCAGATGAAGTCCAAGCTCACCGAGATGAAGACCAAGCGGGACAGCCTGATCGCCCGGGCCAAGACCGCGCAGGCGCAGAACCAGGTGCAGCAGGCGGTCAAGAGCGTCGACATCCTGGACCCGACCAGCGAGGTCAGCCGGTTCGAGGAGAAGGTCCGCCGCGAGGAGGCCAGGGTCCGCGGCGCCGCGGAACTCGCCTCCTCCTCGCTGGACTCCCAGTTCGAGAGCCTCAACAACCTCGGCGACGACATGGAACTCGAGGCACGCCTAGCCGCCCTCAAGTCCGGCGGCGCCACTCCCGCCGCGGTAACCCCGCCCGCTTCAACCCCGGCGGCCGTCCCGGCCCCAGCCCCCGCCCCCAACGCCAACTCCACCGTCCCCACCAGCTGACGACGCCTTTCATGATCGTGGGTACTAAACGACCAAATACTGGTCGTTAGTACCCACGATCATGCGGCGCGGCGGGCGGGGCGCGGCGGGGCGGGGCGAGAGCGAGGCTGGGCTAGGCGGAGCGTAGGACGTGTCACACAGGACGTTCTGGATAATGGGGGTTATGGTGATTACGGAGGGGCGGGTGCGGGACTTCCTCAGCCACGGGACGCGGACGGGGAAGCTGGGTTACCTGGGGGCGAGCGGGCGGCCGCTGGTCGTGCCGGTGTGGTTCGTGCTTGAGGATGACTGCCTGGTGTTCAACACCGGGCGGGACACGGTGAAGGGTCGGTCGCTGGCGCGGGAGCCGCGGGCGAGCATCTGCGTGGACCTCGAGGAACCGCCGTACGGGTTCGTGCAGGTCCAGGGCATCGCGGAGCTGTCCGAGGACCCCGGTGAGCTGGTCCGCACCGCCACCGCGATCGCCGCCAGGTACATGGGAGCGGACCGGGCCGAGGAGTTCGGGAAGCGCAATGGAGTGCCTGGCGAGCTGGTAGTGCGGCTGCGAGCCACCAAGGTGGTGTCAGGGCTCGACATGACGGGCTGATGCCTAGACGGCCGCGCCGATGACGACGAACGGCAGCACGCCGCCGTTGAGCACGACGACGCCGGTACCGCCCGCGCCGGTGACCTGGACTGGCAGGTAGGTGCTCTCGACCATCGCGTTCATGATGTCCGCCTGCAGGCCGGGCAGGTCGCGATTCAACGCGCCGAGCGCGTACCCGGGTGAGGTCGCTGGCAGGCCCGTGGCACTCGGCAGGTACAGGAACGGCGCGGCCGGCTGCTGCGCCGGGGCCCAGCCGTCGCCGGCCGGGGGCGGGAGGAGCACGAAGCTGCCCACGCGGACCGGCGACAGCACCAGGGTGCCGACGAGCGGCCCGATGACGGCGAGCGCGGTCGGGGTGCTGTCCCAGTCGGGAAATTCCGGCGCGACGTCGCGCAAGCCCCAGGCGGTCGGGTCACCCTCGATGTACAGGATGCTCTTGGGAGCCGCTGAAGCCGGAGTTGTCATGCCTCTACCGTAACGCGTTCACCGGCTGATAACTTGCTGCCGAGGAGTCGTCATGGCGGAAGGGTTGCGGCGACGCACGGTTATCACCGTCGTCGCCTCGGGGGCGGTGCTCGGCACCGCTAGCTGCACGTCTTCGTCAGGAACACCGCCGGCGGAGTGGAAGTTCTTCACCCCGCACGAGGCCGCGGTGATCCAGGACGCGACGGCGCGGATCGCACCCGGGCCGGAAGACGACCCGGCGGAGCGCGGTCATCCTGGGGCGCGCGAGGCGGATGTGACGCACTATATCGACACAATGCTCAGCGCTCTTGAACAGAAGGCCGTCGACCAGGACAAGGTTTTCGCGGGCGGGCCGTGGAGCAGCCGGCACACGTCAGGGCCGGACCTGATGGCGATGTTCATCCCGCTGGATCCGGTGAGCGCCATCGCGTGGCGCAAGCGGCTGGCAGGCTGGCAGCAGCAGTACCGGCAGGGCGTCGCGAGCCTGGACAAGCTGGCCGGCGGCAGCTTCACCACCGTGCACAAGACGGCGCAGGACACCATCCTGGCCAAGCCGGCGATGAGCAGCTTCCTGCAGATCCTGTTCGAGCACACCGTGGAGGGCCTGTACTCGAACCCGGAGTACGGCGGCAACCGCGACGAGGCCGGCTGGACAGACATCTCCTACCCGGGCGACATCCAGCCCCGCGGCTACTCTCCAGCCCAGGTCACGCAGTCGGATGGGCCGGACCCCATAGGCAAGGAGCCGATCGTGACCGATGCGCTGCGCTTCCTTGGCGTTGTCTGATGCCAGACGCGATCGTGGTCGGCAGCGGTGCCGGCGGCTCTATCGCCGCGCGGGAACTCGCACAAGCCGGGTGGAACGTCACGGTCTTCGAGAAGGGACCGAACTACTTCACCAACCTGGCCGGGCAGGGGCCGTTCGGGACCGTCTTCTCCAACGACGACCTGAAGATGAACGTGCGCTACTTCGGCGGGCCCGACCCGCTGACCTGCCCGCGCACCTGGCGGCCCAACGCGCAGACGCCGGTCCTGTATACCGGCGCGGTCGACGAGCTCCCGCAGACCGTCGGCGGCGGGACGGTGCACTGGGACGCGAAGACACCGCGGTTCTGGGACATCGACTTCCAGACCCTGTCCGCGCTCGGGCCGGTACCGGGTGCCGACATGGCGGACTGGCCGTTCACCTACGCCGACCTGGCGCCGTACTACGACGAAGTCGAGCAGCTGATCGGGGTGCAGGGCGACGTCAGCGCCTTCCCCGACCTGGTCACAGAGCACGCGCCACGCTCCGCGCAGTACCCGATGCCGCCCGGGCCGCAGCAGCGCGGTTCCCTGCTGGTGGCCGACGGCGCGACGAAGATCGGGCTGCATCCGTTCCCGTTCCCGATGGCGATCAACTCCCAGCCGTACAACGATCAGCATGCCTGCAATAACTGCGGCTTCTGCAGCGGGTACGGGTGCCCGGTGGTGGCCAGGCCGGCCGCGCTTATCCCGCTGCGGCAGGCGCTGCGCACCGGGCGGGTCCAGCTCGTGCCGCAGACCATGATCTCCGCGGTGACGCTGGACGGCACCAAGGCGACCGGGGTCCGCTGGCTGCGGATGACACATGACGGGCTGGTCAGCGGCACTCAGTCGGCGGATCTCGTCGTGGTCGCCGCTTCGGCGATCGAGACGGTGCGGCTGGCGCTGCTTTCGGGTTTCCCCGACGTCAGCGGCAAGATCGGCCGGCGCATGATGTTCCATAACTTCGTCGACGGCACCGCGATCTTCCTGGACGAGCGGGTGCACGCCTACCGGGGCCGCTCGGTCACCCAGTGCGCCGAAGACACGGCCGATCCCGACTACCCCGGCGCCCGCGCGTATGCCAAGGCGCACGGACTGCCTTATATAAGGGGCGGGATCATGGAGCTGGGCGGCAGCCAGGACCCGATCGCAGAAGCGCAGGCGTACCGGACGCTGCTTGACTTCCTGCGGTCATCGCGGCCGTTCGGCACCGAGCTCAAGCAGCTGATGCGCGCCTCGATCCTGCGGGACCGGCTGGCGGGCTGCAACCTGATCGGCAACGACCTGCCCTACCTGACGCATACCGTGACGCTAGACCCGACCGTCCGCGACGTGTACGGGCTTCCGGTCGCGCTGATCACCTGGACGGCCGGGACGTATGAGCAGGTGGCGCAGCAGTTCTACATCCCGGTCGTGAAGCAGATGATGGTCAAGGCCGGGGCCGGCGCCGTGCTGGCGGTGCCGGACACCGACAACAGCGGCGGGCTGCCGTCACGCAACCACATCATGGGCGGCATGATGATGGGCCCGTCCGCCGCGACGAGCGTCACCGACCCGTCCGGCCTGGTGCACGGGCTGGATAACGTGGTCGTGGCCGACGGATCGGTGTTCGTCACCTCAGGCGCGCACAACCCCACGAACACCATCATGGCTGTCGCTCTCCGGACCATGCGCCAGATCGCCGGCAGCAGCGCTGGCGTCCGCGTCGGCGCGGGCTGAGGCCGTCCGGTCGATCTTGTTCAGCGCCGGCAGCACGGCGATGCCGCAGACCAGGGTCGCCGCTCCCCCGACGATCAGCGACCACCGGGCGCCGGCCTCCTGGCCGATCCAGCCCACGATCGGCCCCCCGATCGGCGTCGAGCCGAGCCAGGCCAGCGCCCACAGCGCCATCACCCGCCCGCGCATCTGCGGCTTGGCCGCCAGCTGCAGGCTGGTCTTGGCGAAGGAGTTGAAGGTGATGCTCCCGTACCCGACGAACAGCATCGTGACCAGCTCGAGCGGCATGTTCGGCGCGAGCGCCGCGGCGAGGATCGCGATCCCCCAGCCGATCGCGGCCAGGCACAGCGCCCGGGCTCTGGGCCGCGGCCTGGCGGCCGAGATCAGCCCGCCGACGACCGCGCCGACGCCCATCACCGAAGCCATCACGCCGTAGGCGGCGGGGCCGCCGTGGAACACCTTGCTGGCCATAAGCGGCAGCGTCACCTGGAACTCCCAGGCCAGCGTGCCGACAACCGCGATCATGATCAGCGGGATGAGCAGTTCCGGCGTGCCGCGCACGTACCGCAGCCCCGCACGGACCTGGCCCTTCTTCCGCGCCAGCTTCCGCGCCGGGTAGAGTTCCGCGGTCCGCATCAGGGCGAGTGAGATCAGCACAGCGCCGAACGAGATCGCGTTGATGGTGAAGCACATGGTCAGGCCGATCGCGGCGGCGATCACCCCGCCCAGCGCGCCGCCGAACACGCGCGCCATGTTCATCGCGACCGAGTTGAGCGTCACCGCGTTCGCCAGCTCCTCCGGCGGCACCATCTCCGAGATGAAGCTCTGCCGCGCCGGGTTGTCCGGCACGCTGACGAAGCCGAGTGCGAGCGCGAGCACGTAGACGAGGCCCAGCGACATCGAGTGCGTTGCGAGCGCGATGGCGAACGCCGCCGCGAGCAGCCCCTGCAGGGTCTGCGTGGCGTACAGCACCCGCCGCTTGTCCATCCGGTCCGCGAGCAGGCCGCCGGCCGGCCCGAACACCAGCATCGGCAGGAACCTGACCGCCGTGGTCAGGCCGAGCTGTGTCCCGCTGTGCGTCAGGTCCAGCACCAGGAACGACTGCGCCACCGTCTGCATCCACGTGCCCGCCACCGAGACGAGCTGCCCGAAGAAGTACAGCCGGTAGTTCCGCACATGCAGCGACGAGACCATCCGCCGCGGCTGGAACCGCGGGCCGCTCATGGAGATCGTCATCGCTCCCCCGCGTGAGAAGTTCGTTAGCTCTGCTAAGGATAACACCTCAGAACGGCCTGTGCTTCCCGTCCCTGGCCAGCCCCGCCCGTCCAGTGCTGGCGTTATGCATCATTCACGCCCGCCTGGCAAGCAGGCGGTCGGCGCCGCGCCGCGCCGCACCCACCTGCCGTTTTGCCGGAGCATTCATGCTCGACGGAAGAAAAAGAGTCAAAAATGACTCCTTTATTTCCGCCGAACTGCTTTCTTCCGCGAAAACAGCTACGAAGTACCCAGGCTACTGGTCAGAGGCCGATCAGATCGGACATGAGCCCCATCTGCTGGTCGAAGAAGTCGGCGCGTGCGTCGATGACATTGTTGAGCTGGCCGAACAGCTCGAAGCTGACGATGCCGAACAGCTGGAGCCAGCTGGTCATGCCCAGCAGCAGCAGGCCCTCGGGCAGGCCGGGCGAGATCTGGTCGCGAGCCCGGGCCAGGTCGGCGCGCAGGGCATCGGCCAGCTGAGTAGCTGGCCAGCCGGCGCTCGCCGACTGAGCATTCCGGCCCGGAGCGCCCCTGTTCAGCCCAGGCCAGCCCGGAGAAGGCGAGCCCGGCGCCGGGAGCGCACCGGCGGCGAATCCGTCGGCCAGGATGCCGACCAGGACCGCCGGGGTCCTGAGAGCCGCGGCGGTCGTGTCCTGCGGTGCCGCGTAGCCCGGCACCGGGCTGCCGAACAGCAGCGCGTACTCGGCGGGCTTGGCCAGCGCCCAGCCGCGGATCGCGCGGGCCGAGGCCAGCCAGCGGGAACGCAGGTCGGTGCGCTCGGCGACCGCCGCGTCGGCGGCCTCCGTCGCGTCGCCAAGCGCGTTGTAGCCATCGATGATCAGCGCGGTCAGCAGCTCGTCCCGGCTGGCGAAGTAGCGGTAGAGGGCCGAGGACACCATGCCCATGTCGCGCGCCACGGCACGCAGGGACAGGTTCGCCCCCTCAGTCTCCAGGTGCCGGCGCGCCGCCGCCTTGATCTCGGCAGTCATCTCGGCGCGGACCCGCGCCCGGATCGACGTTGCGGACATGAGAGAGATTATTGCACACAACAGAGAGCAGTGCTCTTGCATCCGCGATCCAAATGTGAGACTCTTGCTTACAAGAGAGAGCAGTGCTCTCTAATTACGGGCCTACAGGAGAGATAATGTCCGAGCACGTCATCGTCGGAGCCGGCGCGGTCGGCTCAGCCGCCGCACTGCTACTCGCCGAGCGCGGCGAGCATGTCCGCCTCATCAGCCGCCGTGGCACCGGACCTGAGCACGTCGCGATCGAGCGCGTTACCGCCGACGCGACCGACGCCGAGCGGCTCACCAAGCTCGCGGACGGCGCGGCGGCGCTTTACAACTGCGCCAACCCGCTGTACCACCGGTGGCTCACCGACTGGCCGCCGCTGGCCTCGGCACTGCTGACCGCCGCCGAGCGCAGCGGCACGGTACTCGCCACGATGAGCAACCTCTACGGCTACGGGCAGGTCGATGGCCCGATCACGCAGCGGACTCCGCTGGCCGCCACCCACCCGAAGCTGCGGGTCCGCACGCAGATGTGGGCCGACGCGCTGGCTGCGCACGACGCCGGCCGGATCAGGGCAACCGAGGTCCGGGCCAGCGACTACATCGAGGCGAACGGGATGCTCAGCACCACCATGGGCAAGCCACTGCTGGCAGGCAGGCGCGCATACGCGCCGGTCCCGCTGGATGTGCAGCACAGCTGGACATCCATCAACGACTGTGCCAGGACGCTGGTAACCGTGGCAGGCGATGAGCGGGCATTCGGCCAGGCGTGGCTCGTGCCTACCGGTCCCGCGCTGACCCTCCGGCAGCTTGCCGCCAGGTTCGCCGAGGTCAATAAGGCCCCGCGCGCCAAGCTGACCGCGATTCCGTACCCGGTCATCGTGGCTACCGGCCTGTTCTCGCCGCTGGTAAAGGAACTGCGCACCACCCGCTACCAGTTCACCCGGCCATTCGTCATCGACTCGTCCGCCACGACACAGGCGTTCGGCCTAACGCCGGTGCCGATGGACGAGGCCCTGCGCGAGACGGCGGCCCGGCTGCGCGACTAGCCGTATCCTCATCAGATGCGAGGCTCAGTGACGGTACATATGGCGGTGCCCGCCGACCGGGCCTGGGATCTGGTCAGTGACATCACCCGTATCGGGGAATTCAGCCCCGAGACCTTCGAGGCGCACTGGCTCGCGGACGCCAGCGGGCCCAGCGCCGGGGCCCGTTTCCGCGGTCACGTCCGGCGCAACGGCCGAGGGCCGGTCTACTGGACCACGTGCACTGTCCTGGTCAGCGATCCCGGCCGTGAGTTCGCGTTCACCGTAGCGCTGCCCAGCGGCAAGACGGTCACCACGTGGCGCTACCGCATCGAGCCCCGCGCCGGAGGCAGTGATGTCACCGAGTCATTCGGGCTTGCGGACACACTGCTCACCCGCCTGTACTGGGCGCTTGCCGGGCGCGCAAGGATGCGAACCAACCTGAACGGCATGCGCGCCACCCTGGAAAGCATCAAGACGGTCGCCGAGTCCGAGGGCGCCCCCCCGGCTAGCGAGTCTTCCGGCTAGCGGGCAGGACCGTTCCGGCTTGCGGGGAGGGCCGGCAGTGGCCAGGCCGGGTCCGGCAGCCAGCGCCCGCCGGCGAACGACCCGCTACGCGCCTCGATCAGTGCGATGGCTTGTGCCCGCGCTGACCGCACGGCCTTGTGCTCAGCGTCAGTGATGATCCCGAGCCTGCGGCTGTGCTCGTACTCGTCCGCGTCCTTCCACCGGCAGGACAGGTCAGGCGCGACGACCAGGTCGAGTGCGAGGTCGTGAGTTTCCCAGCCGCCCTCACCCCACAGGGGCGGACGCTCGAAGTTCACGTACCAGCACAGCAGCGCGCCGTCGGCGCTGTACATGCGGGCTATCGAGAACCAGCGCCCGGCCTCGACCTGCTCCACCGCAGCCGTCCGCTGCCACGCCGAGTCGGTCAGTTCCCAGTCCCCGCGCACGTGCGCCTGTAGCAGTTCGTCCCGCAGGGTCTTGTCCCCCGTGCGCAGCGACTCGAAGTAGCAGGCGAGATTCCTGATCTCCGCGCCCGGCCACCGCGCGGTCGTGACCGAACTGCCATCCGAGGCCAGAACCCGGGCCGCCCGCTCGCAGCACACCCGGCCGTTGTAGACGCACTGGTGGATGGCGACGGAGCCTTCGGGCAGCAGCCAATCATTCACCGAGCCAGTAAAGCAGGTGGCCTGCCGTCGTCCGCGTTCATGATCGTGGGTAGAAACGACCAGTATTTGGTCCGTTTCTACCCACGATCATGAAGCTGCTGCGGGTGGTGCGTCAGCGGGTGGCGTGGGCGCCGGTCATGAGGGCGGCTAGGTCGTCGGGGTGCAGGAACGAGGGCGGAGGGGGCGGGCCCCAGGCGAACAGGCCCTGGGCGCCCTCGAGGTCCTCTGGCGTCCACAGCTGATCCTCGACGATGCAGTCCATGTCGGAGTAGTACTCGGAGAAATTGCCGGCCGGGTCCTTCAGGTACCAGAAGAAGTTGGAGCCCGCATAATGCCTGCCCAGGCCCCACACGTGCCGTTCGGGCCTGCCGTCCAGCATCGCGTGCGCGCCGCGGCCCACATCGTCGATGTCATCGACCTGCCAGGAGGTGTGGTGCAGGAAGGTGACCGGGGCGGCGAGGACCAGGACGTTGTGATGGTCGGTCGAGCAGCGCAGGAACGCGCCGACATCCTTGATCCGGTCGCTGACCTTGAAGCCGAGACCCTCGGTGAAGAACGTCATCGTGGCGCGGTAATCGGTACTGCCCAGGACCGCATGGCCGAGCTTGCGGGGACGCACGCGGTCTGAGCGCACGAAGCCGGGCGCCCGGGCGCCCCGCCGCTCAAACCGGCCAGGGCCGTTGTACGCGGTGGCCGGCACCGGGTCCTGGCCCAGCCTCGGCGCGATCTCCAGGCTGGCCAGGGCACCGGTGACCGGCTCCGTCGCGGTGAGGCTGCTCGTGCCGAGCTCGGAGGAGATGCCGAGGTTCCGCAGCCGGGTTGCGGCGCGGGCCAGGTCGTCGGCGTCGTCGACCCCGACGCGGATCGCGACCAGGCGGCGAGTGGGCGCGGGCACGATCCGGAGCTGGCGGCCGGCGTCCCGGGTGCTGAACCAGCCGTCGGCCGACGGGGCCAGGCCGAACTCCTCGTAGTAGGCGGACGTCTCCGCGACGTTCGGCACGCCGATCGTGACCGACAGCAGGCCGTGCAGGCTCATGGTGCCCCTCCCTGGATAACTCTTGCGCCGCGACGAACCGGTGGCGCATCTCGCCGATGCCTTCGATGTAGGTGGTGAGGACGTCGCCGGCCGCGAGCCAGCGCTGCGGATCGCGGCCCAGGCCGACTCCGGCGGGCGTGCCGGTGAAGATGAGGTCACCCGGCAGCAGCGGGAGCACCCCGGACAGGTGCTCGATGAGTTCCGGCACGCCGAAGATGAGATCCTTGGTGCGGCCCTTCTGCATCTGCTCGCCGTTGATCAAGCAGCCGAGCTCCAGGTCGTCCCTGCGTGGCAGCTCATCCGGGGTGACCAGCCAGGGCCCGACCGGTGCGAAACCTGGGTAGGACTTGCCCAGGCTGAACTGAGGCGGGGTGGTCGCCAGCTGCAGGATCCGCTCCGAGACATCCTGGCCGGCGGACACGCCGGCGACATGATCCCAGGCCGACGCGGCCGGCACGTGATACGCGGGCGCACCGATGATCACCACGAGCTCGACTTCCCAGTCGGTGTGCCCGCCTGGCGGCAGCGTGATGTCGCCGTACGGGCCGGTCACGCTGGTCGGGAACTTGGTGAACACGGGCGGGAAGGCATCGGGCCTAGCGAACCCGGACTCCGCCACGTGGGCACTGTAATTCAGCCCGATGCCGAACACCTGCCGGGGCGCGGGTGACGGCGAGCCGAGATCCTCAGGCGCATAGGGCTGCGGCTCCGGGAGTACGGCGGACGCGGCCCAGTCGGTGAACTCGTGCCACCGCTCGTAGGCGGTGGCGGGATCGGGGCCGAACCTGCCCTCACTGGCGGTATGGACGTCAACAGCCCCAGTCCCCACGACAATGCTGAGGCGCTGGTTGATGACGGCGATGCGCATGGTGCTCCCATTCAGTGAATGAACGCTGTCGTTCGGTGATCAGCTAGGCGGTACACCTCTATATCCTGCACCCGATCGCGGCCGATGGCGGTGCCGGTCATGCCCACGGGGTGCTCCCGGTGGCCGCGCTCAGGGCGGCCTCGATGTCGGCTGGTGCCGGGCGGGCACCCTGCCAGGAGATGTGCTGATCCGGGCGGACCAGCAGGTAGTCGTCATGCCAGGGATACGACGGCGGTGCCTGCGCGAAGATGACCGGGACCTTCGAGTGCGGCAGCGGCACCTGGCGCGGGCCGATGAGCGTGAAGCCCTTGCCGAGATGGTCATAGAGGGATGAGCCATCAGGCAGCCAGCAGTGCGGCAGCCGCGCGCCCGGTTCAGCAGATGGCTCGTACCGCGTTACGTCACCGACGGGAGAAGAACTCGAAGGCTGGGCCCGCGGGGTCCGGGGGGACGGCTCCCCCCGGTGGGCCGCGGGGGTCCGGGGGGACGGCTCCCCCCGGTGGATAATTGGTGAGCCGGCATAGGAGTAGCCGAGGACCAGGCCCAGGCTGTGGAACTCGGCGTACTTGCCGCGCTGGATGGCGGCCGCGTCGGCGGGCAGTCCGCCGCCGGTCAGCCGGGTGTTCGCCGCCGCGCTCGCCACCGTTTCCTCGACCACGCCACGCCGCTCTGGCTCGTAGCTGTCCAGCAAGGACTCTGGCGCCCAGCCCTGGCTGACCGCTGCGATCTTCCACGCGATGTTCACCGCGTCGCCGACGCTGGTGTTGAACCCGTGGCCGCCGAACGGGGGGTTCACGTGCGCGCTCTCCCCCACCAGGAATACCCGGCGGTCCTGGAACGTGTCCGCGACCAGCATGCGCGGCGTCCACGGATCGGTCGCCAGCACCTCATGCTCCACCGGCCCGCCCGCGAAGGCGGTGATCAGTTCCGCGCTGCGTGCCTCGCCCTCCGCCGGCGAGATGCCGAAAAAGATCGCCCACCACGTCCCGGCGAGGTCCAGCCGGCCGACTATTCCGGATACCTCGCCGCCCGTCACCCAGTACTGCACGGCGGGACCTAGGCGGGTGTCCAGCGACAGGGCGCGGAACACCACGTTGAAGTTGGGCTGCGGATGGGAGCTGCCCACGTAATGCGCGCCGATCTGCTCGCGGACGACTCCGCCGGCGCCGTCGCAGCCGAGCACGTACCTGGCATCGATCGAGCTGCCGTCGCTCAGCTGGACCTCCACATGGTCCTCGCGCTGCTTCAGCTCGGACACGCTGACCCCGAGGCGCAGGTCCTGGCCGCGCAGGTGCGCGCGGAGGACTTCCTCGACAACCGGCTGCGGCACCTGCTGGCCGGCCTCGGCGAACTGGTCATCCCGCGCGGTGGTGAGCCCGAACGCGCCGTCGAAGTCGGTGATCCTGGCCCCGTTCAGCGAGGAGCAGAACGTCACCCGCTGCGACCAGGCGACCGGCAGCGGCGCCGCTTCCCTGAGCGTCCGGGCGATACCCCAGCGGCGGAAATGCTCCATGGTCCTGATGCTGGTCGTCTTCGCCCGCGGCCTGCGGTGCGAGACCCGCGCCCGCGGCTCGACGACGACGAAATCGACTCCGTGCAGAGCGAGCTCCGCAGCGGCGGCGAGCCCGGCCGGACCGCCGCCGGCCACCAGCACGGTGGTTGCTGCCATGCACCGAATCGTCGATCAGCGCGGGCCCGGCTGTACAGTGGCGTTTCAATGAGTGGAACAACTCCAGGTGAGCCGGTACTGGACCGGGCCTTCCGGATACTCGCGGCGTTCGGGCCGCAGCACCGCGCACTCACCCTGACGTCGCTGAGCGTCCGGGCCGACCTGCCCAAGCCAACAGCATTGCGGCTGGCCAGGAAGCTGGTCGAGCAGGGTGCGCTGGAACGTACCGAGGACGGCCGGTACGTGATCGGGCTGCGCCTGCTCGAGATCGCCTCGCTCGCGCCGCGCGGGCAGGGGCTGCGCGAGATCGCGCTTCCCTACATGGAGGACCTGCTGCATGCAACCGGGCAGCACGTGATCCTGGCCGTCCGCGACGGGCACCAGGCCGTCCTCGTCGACCGCCTGTCGGCCCGCGGCGCCGGCCGGGTGATGTACCGGGTCGGCGGCCGGATGCCACTGCATTCCACCGGGGTGGGCCTGGTGCTGCTGGCGCACGCCCCGTCGCAGGTGCAGGAGGAGGTGCTGGCCGGGAACCTGACGGTGGCACCGGAGAATACCCCGCTGGCCGCGAGCGACCTTCGCATCCGGCTGGCGGAGGTCCGCCGGGAAGGAGTGGCCGTGGTATCCCGGCCGCGCCCGGAGCCGATGACGTCGGTCGCCTGCGGCATCTTCGGCCATGACCGGACGCCCCTGGCAGCGGTATCGGTGATCACCCGGGCCGCCGCCGCCGAGCCCGCGGCGCTGACACCCGCGGTCATCGCCGTCGCCCGTGCGATCTCCCGCGCCAGCGCCTAAACAGCACGGAGTATCAATGCCTGGCGGAAGAAAATGAGTCAGAACTGACTCTTTTATTTCCGTCTAGCACCGAACTTCCGTCTTAATTAGGGGCGGGGCCTCGCTGGGTGTCGCCGGAACTCACACTGGGAATCCGAGTTGTGACATTAAGGATGACACCGGCAATTCGGGCGTGCAACACTTCGGAGAAACGTATCACGCTCTGGGCGGGGCCGGAGGGGATGGGAGAGTACATGGGCGACGACGACCGTCCGGCGATCGCGGAACTGCACCGGCTGCACGCCGCGCAGCGCAAGGCATTCCTGGCCGACCCTTACCCCACCGCGATGGAGCGGAAGGCTCACCTGGGCGCCCTGGCCGGCATGATGCTCGGCCACCGGGACGAGATCCGCACCGCGATGAGCGAGGATTTCGGGGTGCACCCGGAGCTGTTCACCGACCTGGTCGAGGTGCTCGGCGTCGCGGCGCGCGCCGCGTACGCGATCGAGCAGCTCGACTCGTGGCTGGCCGAAGACGAGCGGCCTGCCGACCCGGCGTTCTACGGCACCGCCCGGGCAGCCATCCGGTACCAGCCCAAGGGGGTCATCGGGAACATCGTCCCGTGGAACTTCCCGTTCGACCTGTCGGCCGGCCCGCTGGTGGAGATGCTCGCGGCCGGCAACCGGGTGATCATCAAGCCGTCCGACTACACTCCCTGCTGCGCCGACCTGCTCCAGCGGATGATCGCGAACACCTTCGCCGCGGACCGGGTAGCGGTATCGGTGGGAGGCCTGAGCCTGGCCAGGGAGTTCCCGACCCTGCGCTGGGATCACCTGCTGTACACCGGCAGCCCGGAGATCGGCCGCAAGGTCGCGCTGGCCGCCGCCGCCAACCTGACACCGGTCACCCTGGAGCTCGGCGGCAAGTGCCCGGCCATCCTGACCAGCGACAGCGTCGACGCGCAGAGCGTGCGCAGCGTCATCGGCACCAAGCTGATCAAGAACGGCCAGATGTGCATCTCGGTCGACTACGTGCTGGTGCCGCGGCCGCTGGTGGACACGTTCGTCGCGCACGCCACGGACTACGTGACGACGGAGCTCAAGGATTACGCGTCCTCGCCGGACTGCACCGGCATCATCAGCCCGCGGCACATGGACCGGATCCTCGCGCTGACCGACGAGGCCAGGGACGCGGGGGCCAAGGTGATCACGCTCGGCGGAGAGGGCGACCCCGCCACGAGAAGGCTGCCGCTGACGCTCGTCCTCGACCCGCCGGAGGGGCTGCGCATCATGCGGGAAGAAGTCTTCGGCCCCGTGCTGCCGGTCATCGGCTACGACAACCTCGGCGACGCCCTGGATCAGGTCAACGCGGGCGAGCGGCCGCTCGCACTGTACGTCTACAGCAAGGACAGCCAGGTCGCCGAGCATGTGCTGCGGCAGACGACGTCGGGCGGGGCATGCGTCAACATCTGCGCCCTGCAGGGCGCGCTTCCCTCTCTGGGTTTCGGCGGCAGCGGGCGCAGCGGCTACGGCCGGCATCACGGTATCGAGGGCTTCCGCGAGTTCGCCAACCCGCGCGGCGTCGTGGTGCGCGGCACCGGGGATCTCGCCGACGCGTTCCTGCCACCGTACGGCGCCATGGCGCAGGCCATCGTGGACAGCGTGCTTGGTGGCTAGCGAGCTTGGCGAGAAATGCGTGGCGCTGGCCGCCCGGTGGATCTTCGACGGCAGGCGCGTAGACATGCAGGGCCTGGCCGATGAGCTGGGCATTTCCCGCGCGACGCTGTTCCGGCACGCGGGCAGCCGGGAGAAGCTGCTTGGCAGCGCCCTGCGGCTGCTCACCCAGCGGATGCTGGCGATGGCCGCGGAGCAGTGGGAGGCAGAACGGCCGGCGGGCGAGCCGCACACCGCTGGCACCGGCTGGCGGATCAACGCGTTCGTCGCCGGCTCCGTGGGCATACACCGGCTGCTGGATGACGAGCCGGCGCTGGCGCTGCGGCTCCTCACCGACCCGCGCGGGCCGGTGCAGACCGAGGTGGTGGCCTTCGTCGCGGACCTGCTGCGCCGCGACGTGGCGGAGTTCGGCCTGTCGCTGCCCATCGATCCGGATACCCTCGCGTACGCGCTGGTGCGGCTGTCCGAGTCATTCCTGTACGCGGATGTGCTCGCGGCACGCAAGCCAGATGTCGCGACCGCCAACCAGCTCCTCCAGGCCCTGGTCGAGGGCCTGCTTCCGTGAGACGGGCACCACCGGACGTTCTGCCTTAATTGGTTGATTACTATGGATACGTGCCCTCAGCCGCGCGCGCTACCGAACCCGCCGATGGCCGGGTTGCCCGGTCCCAGCGGAGCAGGCGGGCGCTCATCGACGCGATGCGCGCGCTGAACGCCGAGGGGGACATCCAGCCGACGGCGCGCCGGATCGCGGAGCGGGCCGGAGTGTCCGTGCGCACCTTCTGGCAGCAGTTCGCCGACATGGAAGCGCTGCTAGTCGAGGCGACCCGGCGCGACGACGAGATCCTGCACTCGATGCGGGAGCCCATCGACCTCGATGAGCCGCTCGCCACCAGGATCACCCTGTTCGTCCGCGGCCGTGCCCGGATACTGGAACACCTGACGCCCAGCTGGCGGGCGGCGCGGCTGCAGCTGCCGTTCTCCGCCGAACTGCAGAGCTACAACGCGCGGCTGCTCGCCACGGCCAAGGCGGAGGTCGAGAAGGTCTTCGCCCCGGAACTCGGCAAGCTCGACGACTCCAGGCGGCGGCAGCTGGCGGATGGGCTGCACGCGGTCAGCATCTGGTCGTTCTGGGATTCGCTGCGTTCGGAGCTCGGGCTCGGGCCGAACCAGGCTCGCGACCTTGTACGGACTACCTGCACGGCGCTGCTGGCCGAGGCCGGATTCTGCTGAGGCCTTGGGTATCGGCCGAAGCAAAATCTGCTGGGGTGTGGGTATTGTATCTGCACACTTAGTGCATATACCGTGACCTCCTAAGCCCCCCAGGGGTTAACCGGTTGTTCGCCAACACCGACGATGGCGAGGTCAGTAATGAGCGCGACCTTCAGTGACCCTTCTGTTGCCCGTAGCGACGGGATATCGATCCTGTGGCGCAGGCAGCTCGACAGGTATCCCAGCAACGGGCCCCGCATCGGCTATCTGGCGATTACGGTGCTGGCCACCATCACGCTGTACTACGAATCGTATGTCGGCGGCTCGGTCTCCACGCTGCTGCTGAGCAACCTGAAGATGAGCTTCACGTTCTACGTGGTGGTCCTCGCATTCGGGAACCTGATCGGAGCGTTCGGCTCGCTGTTCGCCGGGCTCAGCGACCGGATGGGCCGCGCCAACCTCGTCGTCGGCGGGCTGCTCATCACCGCCATCTTCACCACGTTCATCCTGCCGGCTGCCACCAGTAAGTGGGTCTTCAGCATCGAGGGCTTCGCGGTCGGCGTGGTCGAGGGCATCTGCCTGGTCGCCACTCCCGCGCTGATCCGCGACTTCTCCCCGCAGGTGGGACGGGCCACCGCGATGGGCTTCTGGACCAGCGGCCCGGTCCTGGGCAGCCTGATCGTGTCGGTCGTCGGCAGTGCCACCATTCCGGCGGTCGTCAGCGACCCGCGGTTCTGGACGACCGAATACCGCATCTGCGGCGGAGTCGGGATCGTCGTCTTCGCGATCGCCCTGATCGGGCTGAAGGAGCTCTCCCCGCAGCTGCGGGACCAGCTGATGGTGACGACGCGGGACCGCACGCTGATCGAGGCCAGGGCCAAGGGGATCGACGTCGAGGCGGCTCTGCGGCACCCGTTCCGTCAGCTGCTCAAGCCGGACATCATCATCTCCGCCATCGCCATCTCGGTCATGCTGCTGATCTACTACACCGCGGTCGGCTTCTCCGTCATCTACTTCGTCTCCATGTTCAACTTCTCGGTCAAGAACGCCGACGGGCTTGGCAACTGGAACTGGGGCTTCAACGTCATCGGGGTCATCCTGGTCGGGATCATCTCCGACCGGTTCCACGTACGGAAGCCGTTCATGGTGATCGGCGGCGTCCTGGCGGCCGTGATGACCGTTGTCTACCTGGAGCAGGCCGGCCACCATCCCAGCTACTACACGCTCGCGATCATCCTGGCACTGCTGGCGCTCGGGCTCGGCATCGCCTATCCGCCCTGGATGGCTTCGTTCACCGAGACGGTGGAAGCGCGCAACCCGGCGCTCACCGCGACCGGGCTGGCGATCTGGGGCTGGGTCGTCCGCGTCACGGTCTTCGTCGCGTTCATGGTGCTCCCGGTCGTGGTCACCTCGGTCACCCCGCTGTTCAACTACGGCGCCACCGTGCAGGCCGACGCGGCCGCGTATGGCACCACGCTCGCATGGGCGCAGGCCCACCCGAGCATCGTCGCCACCGCGCAGAAATACCCGGTACAGCTCGCCAACGCGCAGAAGTTCGCGCCCGAGCTAAAGGTGATCGAGGCGAACCAGGCGCTGTTTACCAAGCTTGCCACCTACACCTCGCCGTCGGCGATCCCGCCCGCCCTGGCCGCCCAGGCCGTCGCGGCGGCGGGCGGTGGCGCCACCGGCATCGGCATCCTCGGCACGATCCAGACCAACAGCGCGGCAATCGACGGCGTCATCGCGGTAGCGCCCCAGCTGCAGACGCTGGCGCCGTACTCCGCCCAGCTGACCGCGCTGTCCAAGGTCCCGCCTTCGGCCATCGCTTACCTGACCGCGCACGGCACCAAGGTAACGACAGCAGCCGCCCAGCAGGCCAGCCAGTGGAAGACGTGGTACTGGATCTGCTTCGGCGGCATCATCTTCTTCCTGCTCAGCATCCCGCTGCTGCGCGGCAGGTGGCGCCCGCGCGACGCCCGCCGCGACGAAGCGGAACACGAGGCCATGGTGCAGGAGGAGCTGGCCAAGCTGAGCTGACCTGACCGTAGACACCCCGCGGGAGTCACCCCGCGGGGTGATCTTTTGGCACATTTTGGCTGGCGGCGAGGGTAACTCGGCCGTATGAAGATTAGGCACGTCGGGCGTAGGGGATTATTCGCACGTGCTTACGAGCAGTCGGGGGATCGGCCATGGTCGATCCCCCGCTTGACCTAACCGAGTACCCCAGCCGGAAGGAGCAGGCCGCCCTGCGGCGTGTCGCGACCCTGGTCGCCAGGGGCGCACCGCCGGCCAGGGTGTTCGAGGCGGTGGCCGCGGAGATGCGCCGCCTGTTCAACGTGGAGAGCGCCATCCTGGTACGCCTCGACGGCGACGGCCTGAGCACGGTGATGGCTCACAGCGTGAGCGAGGTAGCGCCGCTGCCGCCCGGAACCCGGCTGCCGGTCAGGGATGCGAGCATCACCTCCGAGGTACGCAGGACCGGGCGCCCGGCGCGCCGGGAGGGCATTGCCGTCCGTCCCGATAGTTACGGCCCGCTGGCCGACCTGGCAGAGGAAATCGACATCACCGGCGCGGCCAAGGCACCGGTCATCGTCCAGGGCCGAGTGTGGGGATACGCGGGCATGATGTGGCGTCGGCCGGCTCCCGCTGGCACGGAGGCCCAGATGGCGCAGTTCACCGAGCTGGTGGGGACGGCGATCGCGAACGCCGACAGCCGGGCTCTGCTGGCTAATGTCGCCTCGCGGCAGGCGGCGCTGCGGCGGGTGGCGACGCTGGTCGCGGAGGGCGCCCTCCCCGCCGAGGTCTTCGAGGTGGTCGCGACGGAGATGCGCCAGCTGCTGGATATCGACCTCGCCGTCCTGGAGCGGTTCGAGGCCGACGGCACCGCTACGATCATCGCGCTCAGCGATCCGCTGGCCCTCGTCACCGAATACCGGGTCGGATCCCACCTGTCGAAAGACGGCAGCCTCGCCGCGGCCGTGCTCCGTACGGGGCGCACCTGCCGGATCGAGGATTACCGTGACATGCCAGGTCCGGAGGCCGCCGTGCTGCGCGAGAAGGGATTCGTCGGCAGTATCGCGACACCGCTCGCCGTGGAGGGGCGACTATGGGGAGCGGCGGCCGTCGTGTGGCGCAAGTCCATTCCCAGCGACACGGAGTCCCGGCTTACCCAGTTCATGGAGCTCGTCGGCACCGCCATCGCCAACGCGGACAGCCGGGAGCAGCTCGAGGCGTCCAGGGCCAGGGTGGTTGCCGCCGCCGATCACGCCAGGCAGCGAATCGAGCGCAACCTGCACGACGGGGTTCAGCAGCAGCTGATCGCGCTGATCCTGGAACTGCGGGAGCTGGAGGCAGTCGCGCCAGGACCGCACGGCGAGGTGGCGAGCATCGCCAGCCGGCTGGGCGGCGTCCTTGATGAGCTCCGCGGGATCGCCCGCGGGCTCCATCCGCCGGCGCTCAGGACGGGCGGGCTCGGCCCGGCGCTCCGCACGCTCGCGCGCCGGTCCAGGATCCCGGTCCGGCTTCAGGTGCCAGACCTAGGGCGGCTGCCCGACCCGGTGGAGGTGGCCGCCTATCACGTGGTCGCCGAATGCCTCGCCAACACGGCCAGGTACGCCAAGGCGAGCACCATATGGGTAACGGCACAGGTGCGCGCGGACGGGCTGCATGTATCGATTCGTGATGACGGGATCGGCGGGGCCGATCCCGGCAAGGGAACCGGGCTCATCGGCCTGAAGGATCGCGTCGAGGCACTCAGCGGAACGCTCACTGTGCAAAGCGCGGAGCGCGAAGGGACATCGGTCCAGGCCGTTATTCCGCTGAACTCCGTCCATATGAACCAATAGTCCGCTTTGCGGATTTCGCGCCGGAGTACCTGCTAGCTGGAGTAACCAGATGACTACTAGCAGGCAATGTAGATTACCGCTGGCAGCGATGCGTAACGCAGCGTATATGTCGCATAGTAGAGGTACAGGAAAGGACCATGACCATGACCATCATCAGCCAGCCACGGTATCCGAGCCTGCACAGCTACCCGCCGGCCGAGCTGGCACCCAGGGTCGCATCCGCGCCAGCCATCCGGGGCCAGTTCTCCTTCCGGCAGCCAGTGCAGCCAGCCGCGCGCGAGCTCGACGCCCGCTGGTTCCAGCCGTACCCGAGTCAGGACTGACCGACCCAGTCGAGCCTCGGTCTTGACTACAGCGAATCGCGCACGGCTCCCCTGTCCGGCATCGACGCCACCCGCCATTGTTCCTCCTTGCTAGCGGGTATTTGCCGTACCGGTACCGGGTGGCCGACCGCGGCGCACATTCTTATCCATGGCGGTCAGCTCCTGGAGATCAGCCCGACGGCACCGTCGAGGATGAGCGCGGTTCCCGCGACCATGAGCGCTATCACGAGCAGCTGCTTCCCGTGCGCACGCACCCACATGTTGACGGCACCGAGCCTGCGCGCCGTGGCCTCGGGCGCCGCCAGGTAGCCGGCCAGCGGCAGCAGGACGATGAGCAGGGATATCACGCTGATGATGATCAGGGTGACGGACGTGAGGACCAGGCCTTCCCTGGCGGTCGCGACTACCTGAATCGCCGCCAGGAAGGTGGCCGAGGGTCCGAAGAGCAGAAGACCGGCGACGAACGCGGTCTTCGGCGTCGGCTCGGAAATCAGCCGGGACATGAACCCGCGCTTGCCCTGGCCCGCGGCCGGAGGCTTGCGCCTGATCACGACGGCGGCGCTGATCAGGGCCAGGATGCCGATGCCGAGGCGGAGCCCGTACCTCGGCGCGTGCTGGCTGGGCTGATCGAGTCCCACGGCGCGGATCAGCACGAGCAGGGCCACCGCGGTCACGCACGTCATCAGCGCCGCGCCCGCCACGTAAGCCAGCGCGTTCTGCCGGGGACTGGCCGATCCTAGATAGACGGTCATCACCAGCAGCGCCGAAGGTGAGATCGTGGCGAGTACCGCGAAGCTGACGGCCTGGAAGAACACGCGCTATACCTCCACGCGCGGCCTCGGCGCCGCCACCATCGGGGTCACCTCGCTGGATGCCCAGAAGCCGATGACCGCTATCGGGGTGAGCACGCTGCCGATGACTATGAGCACGGATCCCCCTGGTTCTCGTCGTTATCCGGTAAGTCCGGTAATGGCGTCGCCGATGAGCTTGACGCCGATGATCAGGCAGAGCACCGACATGATCACGGCGTTGTGCTGGCCCATCCAGTCCTTGAGCCCGGACAGCATCCGCTCTGAGCGTTCGCCCATCGCGGAGTAGATGGCCACCGGGACACCGATGCCGAGCGTGCCGATCAGCGCGAAGATCGCGTAGGCGGCGGCCTGCTGGCCGCCGGAGATGCCGGTCTGCGCGATCGATGCCGCGCCGCCCACCGCGAGCAGCAGGTTCTTCGGGTTGGCGCCGGCCAGCACGGCGGCGAGCCCGAACGCGGCGGGTGGCTTGATGGTGTCGATCGAGGCCATCCACTTGGGCAGGGCGGCCCGATCAGTGTCCTTCGGGCGGCCGCGGAACTGCCTGGCGGCCACCAGCAGCAGGGCCGCACCGAGGACGATCTTGAGCCAGCTGACCCAGGTCGCGGGCGCGCCGTCCTCGCTCGCGTCAGACGGGCCCGCGATGCAGAGGATGATGGCCCCGACCACGGCCAGGCCGGCGAGCCAGCCGATCACGAAGGCCGGGCCGTTGACCCGGGCCTGGCGTGTGGTGAGCATCAGCACCACGGCGATGATCGGGACCGGGCTGAGGGCGATTCCGATCGCCAGCGCCAGCGAGCCGCCTATTGCCTGTCCCATCGTTAACCCCCTGGCTGGCATGCGGCGACGGCTGCGCGGACGGACGGGAACTGCTCGGGCACGACGGCCCCGCCCGTGGTGGCGAGCACGTCACGAACCTGGCCGACATCCCGGGCAATCACCAGGCGCACCCCGCGACGGCGCAGCTCGGCGGTCAGCTCGTCGAGCATCCGGCCCGCCGTCACGTCGACGAACGGCACGGTCTCGCAGTCGAGTACCACCGCCCTGGTACCGGCGGGCGCGGCGGCGGCGAGGATCGTCTCGCGCACGTGATCGGCGTTCGCGAAGTAGAGCCCCGACTCCACCCGCAGGATCGCGAGGCCGGGTATGGCCTTGTCCTCCGGGTGCTGCGCCGTGTCCGTCCACTGGCTGGTGCCGGGAACCTGGCCGAGCACCGCGACATGCGGCTTCGATGAGCGGTAGAGGAGCAGCAGCAGCGACACCGCGATTCCGATGAACAGCCCGGGCAGGGTGTCGAAGATCAGCACGCCGAGCATCGCGGCGACCGCCGCGATGAAGTCCGCCCTGGCCGCGTATCCGTAGATCCGCCGCAGCCGCGAGGTATGGGTGCCGTAGAGCGCGCGCAGCGAGGCGATGTCCACCAGCTCGATCAGCGCCGCGATCACCACGGCCCCGAGCGTCGCCTCGGGCAGGTCCTGGAACAGCCCGGTGAGGAACAGCAGCGTGAGGATTGTGAGCGCCGCGACGACCAGGCCAGAGAGCTGAGTGCGAGCGCCGGCCGAGCCGTTCACGGCGGTCTTCGACAGCGATCCGTTGACCACCATGCCGCTGGACAGGCCAGCGGCCAGGTTCGCCGCGCCCAGGCCGGCTAGCTCCCGGTTCGGGCTGATCTGGTAGCCGTTCCGCGTGGCGTAGGTCTTGGCCGCGCCCAGGCCTTCGGCGAATCCGACGAGCATGATGCCCACGGCCGGGCCGGCCAGCTTGAGGTAGTCGCCCGCGGGGACGGACGGCAGGCCGAACGACGGCAGGCCGCCGTCGATGTGGCCGACGATCTTCACCCCGTGGTCCTGCAGGTGGAGCGTGTACACGGCGAGGATCCCGACTGCGACGGCCACCAGCGGGGCCGGCACCGCTGGCGCCGCCCTGCGCAGGGCGAGGAGGACCGCCAGGGACACCAGCCCGACCAGGAGCGTGCGCCACTGGGTCTGCCCGAGCCGGGTAACCACGTCCCAGAACTGCTCGAAGAAGTTCCCTGTGCCCTTCTCGACCCCGAGCAGCTTGGGGACCTGGCCGATGATGATGGTCAGCGCCAGGCCGATGATGAAGCCCTTAAGCACCGGTTCGGAGATGAAGCTCGCCAGGAATCCCAGCCGCGCCGCCCCGGCGGCCAGCGCGAGGATGCCCATCGTGATGGCCAGCGTCACGGTGAGCGCGGTGAACCGGCCCGAATTGCCGGCCGCGAGATCTCCCACCGCCGCGGCCGACAGCGCGGCGGTGGCCGCCATCGGGCCCGCTATCACGTGCTTTGAGCTGCCGAACGCGGCATAGAGGATCAGGGCGCCCGGGGCCGCGTAGAGCCCGACCACCGGAGACACCCCGGCGATCGTCGCATAGGCGAGCGCCTCGGGTACCAGGACGGCCCAGACGGTCAGGCCCGCTACGCAGTCACCGCGCAGCCAGCCCGCCTGGTAACCGCGCAGCGAGGTAAAGAGCATGGCTCAGACGTACCCCAGCGTGGTGAAGCCCATCGTCGCGGCGCTGCCGCCGCCGGCGTCGCTGCTGCCAACCGGAACGTACTGGGTCTCGTACCCCCCATCGGCCGGCCGGGGAACGTACTGGCGGCTGCCGCCCGCGGCGGCCTCAGCCCGGGCCCCTTGATCGTGCGTGCTGCTCATATCGCGGTCCCTCCCGTGGGCAATGGGTTCAGCGTTGAGTACCCGCCCCTGCCGGCTGCCAGCTAACCCCGCGAGGGTGAAACCGGCCCGCGCGCGGAAGCCTCACCCGGCGCGGGTGAGCTGCCGCATGCGCGCCGCGGGTAACGGTAGCCACATGACCGATACGGTGCTGCCCGGCCGCCTGGGCAAGGTCCGGATGGACGGCGAGCTACCCAGTCGCGAGGATCTGGGCCCGGTGTTCGACGAGCTCGACTACCAGCTGGCAACGCAGGCATACCTGTGGGCCCTGCCGCTAGTGTCCTTCACGCAATGGCGGCAGCAGCATCGGGAGGTGTTCGGCGCTACCAGCTACGACCTGGTGCAGTACCTCAGTTATCAGGACAGGCTAGGGATCATCACCGCCAATGCCACCACGGCGTACATAATGACCTTCATCGACCTGAGTGAGACTGGTCCGGTCGTGATCGAGGTACCAGCCGGCCCCACGGCGGGCGGGCTGTCCGATTTCTGGCAGCGTGAGTTCGGCATCCTCGGCGAGCTGGGGCCCGATCAGGGCAACGGAGGTAAGCACCTCGTCGTGCCACCGGGTGCGCGGGCACAGGCCCCGGACGACTGTTACCTGCATCAGGCAACTGGCATCAACGTATTCTTCGGTTTCCGCACGCTCGACCGCGACCCGCGGCGAGCCCAGGCGCTCGTAGACGCGGTACGGATCAGGTCACTCGACGGCCGCGGCCAGTCCGCTACGCGGCTCATCTCACCGGCGAGCCGGCCGTGGAGCGGAGTCCAGCCACGCGGTCTGGACTACTGGGTACGGCTGCATGACATCTACCAGGATGAGATCGTCGACGAGCGGGACCGGTTCTACCTGGCCATGCTGAGGCAGCTAGGCATCGAGAAGGGCAAGGAGTTCACACCGGACGACCGGCTGACGTCGATCCTTGCGCAAGCGTCCGTCGCCGGCGAGCTGATGGCGCAGGCAAGCACGTTTGCCAAGCGCACCGACGGCTCCCGGTACTGGCCGGACCGGCGCTGGGATCTCGCCATCAACCTGACCAGCTCCGCCCAGCGCGGCGACGGCTATGACGAGCTGCTCGAGCGCGCATCCTGGTTCTACGAGGCGGTAACATTCTCCGCAGCGATGAAGAGCCAGATCCCGGGCAAGGGCCAGGCATATCTCAGCTGCTACACCGATGCGGACGGCGGATGGCTGGACGGCGGCAGCAGCTACACGCTGCACATACCAGCCGATCCGCCCGCGAAGCTGTTCTGGTCGGCGACCGTCTACGACGCCGGTACCCGCTGCCTCATCGACAACAAGCAGCAGCGCGGTGACCGCGGCTCCCGTGATCGCGATCTGCGGCACAACGACGACGGATCAGTGGACCTCTACTTCGGGCCTTCGGTACCCGCGGGCCTGGACACGAACTGGGTGCAGACCATTCCCGGCAGGCACTGGTTCAGCTACTTCCGCTTCTACGGCCCGCTCGAGCCCTATTTCGACCGGACCTGGAAGCTCGGCGACATCGAGCGTGCACAGTGACCATGACTACCCGGCTTCGCCCGGCAAGCATCCCAGCCCCCCGCCGCACCGTCGCGGAGCGAGCCGAGCAGGGAAAGGCGGCCCGGGTCCGGGCGCCCAGGGACAGCCATGCGATGGCGGACATGCCCGACGGCCGAGCAGACCCGGTGGCCCTGCTGGAACGCCAGGGAGCAACACGGGTACCGGACCTGGTGCCTGTCCGGTACGGCCGGATGCTGGTCTCGCCGTTTACCTTCTTCCGCGGCGCCGCCCTGCCGATGGCAAGCGATCTTGCCCGCACTCCCGTCTCGGGGCTGATGGTGCAGGCATGCGGTGATGCGCACCTGTCCAACTTCGGCATCTTCGGCTCGCCGGAACGGCGCCTGATGTTCGACATCAACGACTTTGACGAGACGCTGCCTGGCCCGTGGGAATGGGACGTCAAGCGCCTCGCGGCGAGCCTCGAGGTGGCCGGACGCGAGAACGGTCTCACTCGCAAGCAGCGACGCGCGGTCGTCCTGGCCACCGCCGGCAGGTACCGCGAGGCGATGCGCGAGTTCGCGGCCTTCAGCAACATGCGGGTCTTCTACGCGCGCGTGGATGTTGAGCAGGTCCGCGCTGAGCTCGCAAGCCGGCTCACGGCGCGCCAGCGCAAGGTGTGGGACGCAGGGCAGGCCAAGGCGCGAACCGCGGACAGCATGCGCGACCTGAAGAAGCTGACCAGGATGGTGGACGGCCAGCGGCGTATCGTCTCTGATCCGCCGCTGATCATGCCGCTCGAGGACATGCTCACGGACACGGATCCCGAGCAGGTTCAGGCGCAGATCCGTGGCCTGGTCACCGGGTACCGGCGCACGCTGGAGCCCGATCGCCGGCTGCTGCTCGATCAGTACGAGCTCACCGACATCGCACACAAGGTGGTAGGCGTCGGCAGTGTCGGTACCCGCTGCTGGATCGTCCTGATGCTCGGCCGTGATCACCGCGATCCGCTGTTCCTCCAGGTGAAACAGGCGCAGCGATCCGTGCTCGCCCCTTTCGCGGGAGCGAGCAAGATCGCCAATGAGGGTCAGCGCGTCGTTACCGGCCAGCGCATTATGCAGGCAGCCGGTGACGCCTTCCTGGGCTGGAACGGCACAAAATCCGGCATGGACGGCGAGTCACGCAACTTCTACGTCCGCCAGCTCCGGGACTGGAAGTACAGCATCGACGTCGCAGAGCTGGCACCGGCTGGCCTGCGGCAGTATGGGGAGCTGTGCGGCTGGACGCTAGCCCGGGCGCATGCTCGCTCCGGCGACAGGGTCGCCATCGCGGCCTATCTCGGCAGCTCCGACGTATTCGACCGGGCAGTCACGGAGTTCGCAAGCAGCTACGCCGATCAGAACGAACGAGATCACCAGGCGCTGGCCGATGCGGCGGCGTCCGGGAGGATTACCGCGGTCCGCGACGTGTAACGACTGCCCGCTGCTCCGGCGCGGGGAGCCGATACCCTGGCGGTCAGGCTCTGCCGCCTCGCGTTCCTCTGCCTTATCGGGAAACGCGCGCCGGGTCGCACGCTGCAGCGCGGAGAGCTTCGCCGAGATGGCGGGCCACCGGGCTTGGTCCGTATCGGCCAGGAGATCCTCGAGCATGGCACGCAGCCGGCGGGTTACCTGCAGGCTGCCCCCGCCATACAGCAGGATCTCATCTACCGCCAGGGCGAGGAATGTGTCCCAGGTAGGGGCCGGGTAGCGGACGACGACCCGGCCCGACGGGTCATGCAGCAGGCCGTCGCCGAGCGAGCGAGCGGCGAGGCGATGCAGGACGTCATCGATCTGATCCAGCGCCTGAACGGCGCTCGTCGGGTCGTTGACGGCCGGCGAGAGAGCGCGGATGGCGATGTCCACCAGCATCCGGATTCCGTAGGCAGGATCCTGCTCGAGCGTGCGGGACGGTCCGACCCTGACCAGCCGGTAGAACGCACCGGCCCGCGGAGCGGCCTCATATCCGTAGGCAAGCGCCGCACCGGTGACGACGAAATCGCCGACCGCGGGTACGAACCTGATCTGCGTGCCTGCCCTGGCAGCCAGGCGCACCGCGGCACGCTCGTTGAACGACTGGAAGACACCCGGCTCCCCGGTGTGCCGGATGGTCCAGGCCGGCGGGCCGTCCTGCTCCTGATGGCACTGCTCCTGGTGGCACTGGGCCGGCTCAGGCGGCCCGTCGCTGACGAAGAGAGCGGGGTAGAGCACGTCGATGAGCCGCCTGAGCTCACCGCCGATATTCCTGGTGAGGCCGCCGACGGTAAGCGTTCTGCGGAAGGTGACGAGCAGGCGGAGGAAGAGCGCGGTGCAGATCAGCACCAGGATCAGTGCTACGGTCACCGAGATCGTCGGGACGTCGTCGCCGTGCACGACGCTGAGCACCAGCAGCGCGTAGGTGAACGTGGCCGCGAAGGTGCCGAACAGCAGCGGCGTCTTGTCGGTCCGGTTCAGCACCTGAAGCAGCCTGGATGACTGGTTCTGGACGGTCTGCACCATGAGCGTGACGGCGGTCAGCACGAATCCGGTCAGCGTGATCATCCCGCCGGCGATCGCGGCCAGCGTCGTCTGAGCGGTGGACGCGTCATAGTCGAGGCCGTCGGCCCAGTGGAAATGGGTTTCCAGGTCCGGCAGGGTCAGCGCGACGACGATGGCAACAGCGATCTCGGCGACGGCGAGCGGCCAGTAAGCGGTCATCCGGCGGCCATGGCGGCGCCCCGGCGGGCGGTAAGGCGCGCGAGCATCCACGGCCGCCCGTACTCCACCGTTCCCCCCGGTCACCAGGGGGTTCTTCCCCGCGGACCTGGCAGCCATGCGGCGCCAGGATGATCACCCGCCGGAGGTGAGCTAGTCAGCGGGCATGCCGGGCAGCCTGGGCTGGAGACAACATCCCTGGCCAGGCGGAGACCGCCCGGCCGACGAAGCGGAGACGATATGGCAGCCCTGACCGTATGGAAGTTCGGCACGCCGACCGGTGCGGATACCGCGCTGTCGAAGCTGTCGGCATTGCAGGCACAGCAGCTGATCCAGGTGCAGGATGCCGCCGTGGTCAGCTGGGAGCCCGGCAAGAAGAAGCCCAAGACGCGGGAGCTGCACGACACGGCCGGGGTGGGCGCGCTGGGCGGTGGTTTCTGGGGGCTGCTGTTCGGCCTCATCTTCTTCATCCCGCTGATAGGGCTGGCGATCGGCGCGGCGGCCGGCGCGCTGATGGGCTCACTGACCGACGTCGGGATCAGCGACACGTTCATCAAGACCGTCAGGGACGAGATCACGCCGGGCACGTCCGCACTGTTCCTGCTGAGCTCCGACGCGGTCATCGACCGGGTCAAGGGCGAGTTCGAGGGCGACGACGCCCAGCTGATCAGCACGAACCTGTCCAGCGAGCAGGAGACCAAGCTCCGCGAGGCCTTCGCGCACGAGGACTGACCTGACACGAGGACTTGACCGGACGCCGGCTCACAGGAGCTGCCGGCGGCGGCCATGCGCGATCGCCTCCCGCCGTGAGGTCACGCCCAGCTTGTGGTAGACGGACCGCAGGTGGGTCTTGACCGTGTTGACGGACAGGAAGAGCGACGCGGCGATCTCCTGATTGGTCAGGTACGTGGGCAGCAGGCGCAGGACGGCCAGCTCGCTTTCGCTGAGCGCCTGCCCGCCCTCACCCCGTCCCCCCGGCGCATCGGGCAGCTGGCAGGCGAAACGCTCCATGATCCGGCCGGCGAAAGCGGCGGCCGGGCTGGTCGGCGGCACCGCGGTGGCGACGACCGAGCGTACGGCCGGGCCACCGTCGAGATAGGGCCGGTAGGCGCCATGCGGCTGGCCAGCCAGCAGGGCCTGCTCGATCAGCTCGGCGACGTCGCCGCTGGCGGCGCCGAGCCGCCGGCTGGATGCCGCCACCACGAGCAGGGCAGTGATCCGCTCGCGCGGTGTGAGCCCGCCAGCTTCCTGAAGGCCGGCGCCGGCCTCCAGGCACTGGGTGGCGAGCATCAGCGCGCTGTCATGATTGCCTTCCGCCAGTGCCAGCCGCGCGCGGAGCAGTTCCTGACCGTCCGCGGATTCGGGCAGCGACGCCAGGGCCGCTGCCGCCCGCCCGATGTCGCCCCCCGCCAGGGCGACTTCCGCTTCGAGCACCCCGAGCACCGCTGGCATAAGGTCAGCACCGTCCCGCGCCGTCGCGAGCAGGCCCCGGGCATACGTCACGTCCCCGGCGGCGAGCGCGACGCGCGCCTGGATCACCAGGCGCAGCAGACCGACGTCAGGCTCTCCTGGCAGCGACCCGCCCGTAGCATCAGCATCCGCAGCGCCAGCATCCCCAGCGCTGAGCAGCTCGGCAGCGAGGACAAGGTCGTCGCGTTCCAGCGCGATCTGGGCGGACGCCAGGCACCCCACCCCGGTCGCTGCCGACGCCGCGACCAGCTTGTCCGCCGTGTTTAGATCACCGCAGAAGGCCTCGGCGAGGGCCTGCCAGCCCTGCGCGTGCGGCAGCAGCGCGGCCAGGCCGGCGGCCTCCAGCTGCTGCCTGGCGTGACCGAGCGCCGATCGCGCCGCCCCGATCTGCCAGCCGCGCAGCATCGCCGTCCCGAGGGCGAGCCACAGGACGCCAAGCGCGCGATGCTCAGGCAGCGACCCGGCGGCCTGCCCGGCCTGGCTGGCGAGCACCAGCGCCTGGCACTCGGTGACTGCTCCGGCGGGCGCATCCGGCCGCATCACCCTGAGCGCGGCCAGCCACAGTCCGACCAGCCGCCGGATCCCCGGCGGCGCGCTGCCGAGCGCCTGCTGCGCCGCCTGGGCATACATGGCCGATGAGTCAGCGTCTCCCAGGCACAGCCGCGCCGCGGCGAGGGCGGCCGTGATGACGGGATCGCCGGTCCGCAGCAGTGGCGGGAACGTCCGCAGCAGCGGCTCCAGCTCGGCCGCCCCGCCCAGCAGCACGGGAGCCAGTCCGGCCTCGGCCACGGCCTGCGTCGCGTACGCCCAGTCTTCTGCCCTGACCGCGTAGCGCACAGCCGGTATCGTCTCTGCTTGCTCGGCATGCCAGCGTGCCGCCCGGCCCAGCACCACCGGGAGGTCCCGTGGCAGCTCCCGCCGCAGCTCGGTCAGCAGCATGTCGCGCCAGACCGGATGGTACCGGTACCAGCCGGAGGAGCCAGGGACGCGATCGGTGAGCAGGTTCTCCCGGTACAGCCGGTCCAGGATCCCCGCTCCGCCCGGTCCTGCGGTAAGGCAGTCGGCGAGCTCGCCGTTCAGCCGGTCGGTCACGCTGGTCCGCAGCAGGAAGTCCCGCACCTGCTCGGGCTGCCTGCTGAGCAGCTCATCCCGCAGGTAATCGGCGACGGCCGGCTCACTGCCCAGGCTCGCGAAACCCGACATGCAGGGGGCGGCCAGCGCCGCCAGCCGCAGGCCCGCCATCCAGCCCTCCGTGACGCGCAGCAGCTCGGCTCGCTCGGCGGCGTTCACTCGCAGCCCGAGCCCGGTCAGGTATGCCTCCGCCTCCCCGGGCGCGCAGGCCAGGTCAGCCGCGCCGATCTCGGCCAGCTCGCCGGTAACCCGCAGCTTCGCCAGCCGCAGCCCGGGAATGAACCGCCCGCAGAGGACGAAGCGCAGGCCGGCGGGTGCATGCTGGATTACGTAATCCAGGCCAGGCAGGATGCTGCTGCCGGCGAGCTCGTGCACGTTGTCCAGCACGAGCGCCATCGAGCCGGACAGCGCGCGCAGCGAGCCGAGTACGCCCGCAGGCAGGCCGTCCGGCTCCGTACGATGCCGCGGGATGAGCCCGGACGAGGTGCCGCCCGCAGCGGTTACCCGCGCCCAGAACCGGTCTGGTTCTAGCTTACGGTCCTCCAAGGTGAGCCAGGCCACGCGGCGCGACGGCGCGGCGGCGCGCGCCCAGGCCGCGCACGCTATCGTCTTGCCGCTGCCCGGCGGGCCGGTCACGGCGGTCACCCGGTAGCCAGCGGCGTGCTCAAGCAGCGCGGTCACACGCTCACGCCGCAGCGTGCCCCCAGGGATCCGGGGCACCCGCAGGTCAGGCCCGGATTCAGTTGCCAGGCCAGCAGGAACGGCCGGCACAATTGTCACACCTTTCACCCGAGTCCCAGCCGGTAATACCCGCCCCAGCCCTCCCCAACCCCGGTGACACACGAACCCAGGTGATACACCAACCCCGGTGACACACCAGCCAGCAGCGGGGCTGCCTGCGCCTTCGCTATTCGCCCTTCAGCGCCCACTCAGTGACGGTCGTGGTGAAAAGCGCGGGATCGTGGCGGTGCATGGCGTGGGCCATCTGCGGCAGCGACACGTAGGCGCATGGCTGGCCCGCGCCCGCAATCAGCTCCCTGGCCCGGTCGGCCTGCTCATCGGCAATGGCACCCAGGATGGCGCCCGTGTCACCATCCACCGCTCGGAAATGATGCGTGAACAGGACCGGTGTCCGGACGCTGGCCAGCATCGCGGCCATGTCACAGCTCTCCGTGGCCATACCGGAATAGAAGGCGCGCGCCCATTCCGGGTCGTACTCCTTCATGTTCTGCGGCACCCCGTCAGAACCGGGGCCTTCGCCGAGCCGCATGCCGATCATCGCGGCCATCATCCAGCGGGGCAGCTCCGATGGCGCCGCCGCCTGCATTCCGTTCCAGTCGCCGATGCTCCACTGATCGCCCAGCCACTTGGTCCACATCGCGAACACGGGACCGAGTCCCTCCCGGATCGACTGCCCGCAGGAGGGGTGGAGCTCGCACGCGAACAGCGGCGGGTCTTCCAGCACGGCCCCGCTGACCTGGCCGGGCTTCCCGTAGGCGGACAGCCAGGCCGCGAGGACGCCACCCGAGGAGTTACCGCTGACGGTGACCGGCCGCCCGATGACCAGGTCGATGAACCGGCTCAGGTCATTGCCCATGTTGTCGAGCGTGTAGCGGCCCGGTGTCCAGGTTGAGCGGCCCTGCCCGCGCAGGTCAACCGCGAAGACCTGAAAGTGCTCCGCCAGCATCGGCATGGCCAGCTCGTAGCCCCACCATGATTCGGTCTGGCCCGGGACGAGCAGCAGCGCGGGCAGGTCCGGAGAGCCGGCCGTGGCATAGTTCATCCGGATCTCGCCGAGGTCCGCTAGCTGCTCGTCGAAGGCATGCGGCACGAAGGTCCCGGCCCGGTCCCTGGCCTCGAGGATGGTCATGAGCTATCTCCTTCCGGCGGCTGCCTGTGCGGCAGCGCCACGAATGTGATCAATCAGGGCAAGCGTGTCGCCGGGCGGCTGGTCGCCGCACCACACGACCTGCCGGTCTGGCCGGACCAGGACCAGGTCGGCTCCGTAGCGGGCCCGCAGGCCGCGCAGGTCAGCGATGGCCAGCGGGACCGAGCGCACCCGGGCCGCGTGCTCGATCGCGGCATGGCTCCCGTCACCGCCGAGGACCAGCAGCGTGAGGCCAGGACCGAGCTCGTCATACAGGGAGTGGCCAGCGCCGAGCCAGGCATGTGGCAGCCGGGAGCCTTGCACTGCTTCCTCCTGGGAAGCACCCAGCACGAGGTCGAGCGCGTGGAACTCGGCCTTCTTGGTCTGCTGGATGCGTGCGCCCGCCACGCGCCTGGCCCGCTCACCAGCGGGATCCGAGGCCTCCAGGTTGTCCGCAAGGAGCTCGGTGGACAGCACTGCCATGTTGGCGGTCGCTGCCCTGATCACCCGTTCCTGGACCGGGCGCCGCTCGGTCTCGTAGCTGTCGAGCAGCGCGGGTCCGCCCCAGCCGTCGAGCACGGCGGCGACCTTCCAGCCCAGGTCGACGGCGTCACCGATGCCGGTGTTGAGTCCGTGCCCGCCGAACGGGGGGTTCAGGTGGGCGGCGTCGCCCGCGAGGAACACCCGGCCGCGTCGCATCCGGTCCACGATCTGCATCCGGGCGGTCCACGGGTCGGTCGAGAGTACCGAGGCCTGGACCGGAACCCCCGCGGCGGCGTCGATGAGCTGCCGTGCCTGGTGCTCGCTGGTCTCCCTGCCCACGCCGAAGGCGATGATCCACCAGGTACCGGACCTGTCAACCGGCCCCATCAGCGCGGGCGCGTCCGGGTTGATGATCCAGTACTGCACGGCCGGTCCGTGCCTGACCTGCTGCCACAGCCGCGGCGCCTGGAAGACGAGCCCCAGGTTCGGGCGCAGTGCATGGTCGCCGGTGTATGCCGCGCCGATCGCTGCCCGGACCGCGCTGCGCGGGCCGTCGCAGCCCAGCACGTATCCGGCGCTGACCACGGCCTGCGCGCCGGCCGCGTCGGTCACCGTCACGCGTACCCCCGCCTGATCCTGCCAGAGGCCAGTTACGGTCATTCCGGTCGCGAGGCTGCAGCAGCTCAGCTCGCCCGCCACCTCTCTGAGCAGCTCCTCGAGAATGTACTGCGGGACCTGCTGGCCAAGCTCGGCGAACCGGTCCCCCTCCGGGACCAGGCCCAGCACCCCGGTGAACCTGGACAGTTCCCGTCCGGAAAGCGACGTGCAGAAGACGATGTCCTGTGACCAGGCCACCGGCAGCGGCGCCCGCTCCCGCAGCCGCCCAGCCACTCCCCACCGGCGCAGGTGCTCCATCGTCGCGACGTTGACCGTCTTGCATCGCGGTCGAGCGTGCGAGACCGTCTCCCGCGGCTCGATGACCACGCACCGTATCCCGCGCTGCCCGAGCTCGATGGCGGCGGCCAGCCCGACCGGTCCGCCGCCCGCCACCAGGACTGGCACCGACTCCGGCAGCGAGGCAAGGCTCACGCGACCACCGCAGCAGACCGCCGAGCGGCCAGCCGCTGATAGGCCCGCCTGACCCCGGGCACGAGCCTGGCCGCGGCGGCCGGGTCCAGGCTCTCCTGCCGCAGCAGCAGGATGTTCCCGGCCCGCCGGTCCGCCGGGATATCCGCACTGCGGGCGGCGATGAGCGCGTGGAAGTGCCGGTAGTTCTCGCCGAAGATGAGCAGGTAGGTCGCGGGCGCGCCGGTGGCGGCGGTGACGGCCGCAACCAGGTCGCGGGCGCGCCGGCCGAGCGTGGCGAGCTCCGCGTCATCCAGCCCCGTCAGCAGCTCGGCATGCCTGCGGGCCCGCAGGAAGAACCAGCCGGGCACCTCGTAGCCTGGTGGCACCTCCGCGGCCCACAGCTCGTCACGGAACACGATCCCGTCAGCAGGAACCTGCTCCATCTCGCACAGAAGGCACCCGGTCATCACTCGGCGCCGAGCAGCACCGACAGCGGGTCCGGCAGGCCAGCGGGCAGCGACCACGCCCGGCCGGTCAGCTCGTCCGCCGGCACACCGGACCGGTGTGCCGCGAGCATGGCCTCGGGGTCGAACGCCGGGCCCACCGAGTCGCCCGCGTATTCCGGCCCGTGCATGTAGCGGGTGGCATCGTCGGGCTCGGCGAAGTTGTCGACCTGCATCTCGACGAAGTTGCCGTCCGGGTCGCGGTAGTACATCGACGTGGTGACGCCGTGCGCGATGCAGACCGCGGGGACGATGCCGTCGTCCCGCATCCGCTCGTACCTGGTGAGCAGCTCGTCGAGGTCGGCGAAGGTGTAGGCGACATGGTGCATGCACGCCGTGTCGGGGGTCTTGCGCCGCAAGCCGGCCGGCGGGCTGAGCAGCGCCACCCGGTGATGCTCGTCGTCGAAGGTGATGAAGGTCAGCGCCTTGTCCTCGTACACGACGTGCCCGTCGAGGACGGTGCAGTACCAGTCCCGCATCTGCGCGGGCTGGCTGGTCTGGAAGACGACGTGAGCGAATTTCGGCGTGGCGGACATCGGCGTCCGACCTCCTTATCCGAGTTTCCGAGTGGCGGGTTAGGTTCCTGATGCGACGAAGTGATGGCGCATGGTGCCGATGGTTTCCGCGTAGCTGACCAGCTCATCGCCGGGCCGCAGCAGCTTCTTCGGCTGCCGCGCCCAGCCGATGCCGGCCGGCGTGCCGGTGAAGATCACGTCACCCGGGTACAGCGGGAGCACCGACGAAAGGAACGCGATGATCGCGGGCACCGAGAAGACCATGTCGCTGGTGCGCCCCTTCTGCAGCTGCTCGCCGTTCACCAGGCAGCCGAGCTCGATGTCATCAGGATGGGCGAACTCATCAGGGGTGACGAGCTCGGGCCCCATCGGCGCGAAGCCGGGGAAGGACTTGCCCAGGCTGAACTGCTGCGGTGCGGGCGGCGTGAACTGCACCTCACGCTCGGACAGGTCCTGGCCCATGGTCAGGCCCGCCACGTAATCCCACGCACCCGAGGACGGCACCTTGTACGCCTCACGACCGAGCACGACTACCAGCTCGGCCTCGTAGTCCACCGACTCGGACGGCAGCTCGATCGTCGCGAACGGCCCGGTTACCGACGACGGGAACTTGGTGAACACGACCAGGGACGTGGTCGGCAGCTCCAGGTTCGCTTCGCGCGCGTGGTCACGGTAGTTGAGCCCGATGCCGAACACCTGCCGCGGCCGCGGCGCCGGAGCCGCCACGGCGGCCGGGTCGGCCGGTCGTGGCAGCACGACGTCCTGCGCACCGGGCCCGCTGGCCCAGGCACGGAACTCGTCCCAGCGTGAGTAGACGGCCTGCGCATCGGCGGAGAACACCCCGCCGCTGGCTCGCTCGACGTCCACGATCCCGCCGGGAACGACCACGCCCAGACGGCCATCAGCGTTGATGATGCGCATAAAACGGGACGTTAGCAGATATATGTTATAACAACAAGCTCCGCGGGCCGCCGTCAGCGAAGGTCAAGCGCGGCCCGCACCACGCTGTCGGTGTCGATGCCGTGGTAGCGGTATACCTGCTCCAGGTCGCCGGACTGCCCGAACCGTGACACACCCAGGTGCCGCGCGCGCACCCGATGGATCCCGGCGAGGAACGCCAGCGTGTGCGGGTGCCCGTCCAGCAACGTCACCAGCGGTGCGGCCCGGTGCGCGGGGAAGGCGGCGTCGAGGATCCAGCTCTCCCCCGGCCCCTGCCCCGCCCTTGCCTGCACGGCGCGGAACAGCAGCCCAGGGCTGGTCACGCAGACCACATCGACCGGCATGCCCAGCCCGCCGAGCCTGTCAGCGGCGGCGAGCGCCTCGGGCAGCAGCGCCCCCATCGCCGCGATCGTCACGGCCGGAGGCCCGGCGGCGTACCGCACCAGGTACGCGCCGGCCACCGCCTGCTCCCGCCGCAGTGACCTGGCCGCCGGGTCGGCGGGCACCGCCGCGAGCGTCTGGTCCACCGGCCGGGTGGACAGCCGCAGGTACGCCGAGCTGCCGCCGGGCCGCCCGAGCCTGGCCAGTGACGCGAGCAGCGTCCACGCCACATCGATGGCGAACGCCGGCTCATAGCTGATGCAGCCGGGCTGCTCCAGGCCCACCGACGGGGTGGTGACCGACTGGTGCGCTCCGCCCTCCGGCGCGAGCGTCACCCCGGCCGGGGTGCCGACCAGGATGGACTGACCGCCCGCGTAAATCCCGAAGGACCAGGGCTCAAGCGCCCGCTCGACGAACGGGTCATACAGCACGCCGATCGGCAGCAGCGGCTCGCCCCACCGGCTCCAGGTGGCGCCGAGCTCACCGAGCAGGCCGACCAGGTTCACCTCGGCGATGCCAAGCTCGAGATGCTGCCCGGCCGGGTTCTCCCGCCAGTGCAGGATGGTCTCGGGATCGTCGTCGAACCAGTCCCGCCGCTCGCGTGCCGACCAGACGCCCACCTTGTTGACCCAGCCGCCGAGGTTGGTCGAGGACGAGACATCGGGACACAGGGTCACCACCCTGCCCGCCGCCTCGGGCGCCTGCCGGGTCAGGTCGAGCAGCGTGCGGCCGAGCGCCGCCTGAGTGGTGGCGGTGCCGGAGGGGGTGTGCCCGGTGTCGGGCGGGATATGCACGGCCGGCGCGGCGGGCACCGGGCCACGGTCCAGCCGGGTGGCGGCCCGCGCGCAGAGCTGGCCGGGAGCGGAATCCGGATCGAACCGCGCCCAGGGGAACTCGGCCGACATGCCGGTGCGCTCGGCCAGCTCACCGAGCTGCGCGGCGGTCAGCATCGAGGAATGGTTCTGCGGATGCCCCTCGCTGGCCAGGCCGTACCCCTTGATCGTGTAGGCGAAGATCACGGTGGGCCGGAAGTCATCGATCGCGGCGAGCGCGCCGCTCAGCGCGGCCAGGTCGTGGCCGCCGAGGTTGCGCACAGCGGCGTGCAGCATCGCGTCGTCGAGTGTGCCGATCAGCGCCCGCAGGGCGCCCGGCTGGCTGCCGGGCAGCCGGTCCCGCAGCTGGGCCGGGGTGCAGCGCAGCAGCCGCTGGTACTCCGGGTTCGGCATGTCGTCGATGCGGCGGCGCAGCTCCGCTCCCCCTGGCTGGCCGAACAGCTTCTCCAGCAGGCCTCCGTACTTCACGGTGAGCACCTGCCACCCCGCCGCCTCGAACATGCCGCGCAGCCGGGCCGCGCCGTTGTCCGGCACGATCCGGTCCAGTGACTGGCGGTTGAGATCGACGATCCAGCAGACCTCCCCCAGGCCTGCCACCATGGGGTCCATGATGGCCTCCCAGCAGGCGCCCTCATCCAGCTCGGCGTCGCCCACCAGCGAGTACTGGCGTCCGGTGCCCGCGCCGGTGCCCCGGGCGCCGAGGTAGCGGCGGGCCAGCGCACCCCAGATCGGCGCGGTGGCGCCGATGCCGACCGACCCGGTCGAGTAGTCGACGGGGTCGGGGTCCTTGGCCCGGCTCGGATAGCTCTGCAGCCCGCCGAAGGACCGCAGCGTGGTCAGGTACTTCTCGTCGAGGCTGCCGAGCAGGTAGTTGATCGCGTGCAGCACCGGCGAGGCGTGCGGCTTGACGGAGACCCGGTCCGCGGCCTGCAGGTGCTCGAACCAGAGCGCGGTCATGATCGATACCATCGAGGCGGATGATGCCTGGTGACCGCCGACCTTCAGCCCGGACGGATTCGGCCGGACGCGGTTCGCGTAGTCGATGATGGCCGTGGAGAGCCACAGCACCCGCTGCTCGATTTCCTCAAGAATGCTCACGTGTTATAAGATATACACACATCCGGAACCAGGAGAGGCGAGACACTGACCGTGCCCTCATCAAGTGCTGCGGTCCGCCCGATCGAGGTCCGGTCCGTGGCCGAGCAGGTCACGGCGGAGCTGCGCCGCTCGATCCTGTCCGGTGCCCTCGCACCCGGCACGGAGTTCTCCCTGCGCGAGGTCGCGGGAATGCTCAACGTCAGCTTCATCCCGGTCAGGGAAGCGCTGCGGAGCCTGGAAAGCGAGGGGCTCGTGGTGACCCGGCCCGGCCGCAGCGCCATGGTGACCCCGCTCGACCTGGACGACCTGCAGGCCATCTACCGGCTCCGGCGCAGCCTGGAGCCGGATATCGCGCAGCGGTCCTGCCTGCTGCTGACCGACGACGAGCTCGGCGAGCTGGCCCGCCAGGCCGTGGAGTTCGGCGACGAGCGGCAGGGCATGCAGGAGATCTACGACGCGCACCACGAATTCCACCTGGCGCTGCTGGCCCCCGCCGCCACCGCCTGGGATATCCGGATCCTCGCCACGCTCTGGCGGGCCTCGGAGCGCTATATCCGCATCGGCTTCGGCAAGCTCGACCCGGACCCTGACGAGCACTCGCGCCGCCAGCGCGCGCACACCGAGCTGGTCGCCGCCTTCCGCCGCCACGATCCCGAGGTCGCCGCCCGCGCCGTCCACGACCACCTCGCCCGCAACGAGCAGACCGCCCTCCGCGCCCTGACCGGCACCCCGTAACCCGACACACACATCAGAACGACCCGTGTGTTACGTCCTGCGTCATCCCGGCGGCCTCATCACCGCACGGCGCCAGCGTGCCAATGGCGCCAACGGTGTCGCTGAATCGCCCTTAGCCGGCGGTCGAGCGGGCTCGTTGGCACCATCGGCACGCTGACCGTTCCGGGCTAGTCGGTACCGGACTCCAGGGCGGCGCGGTCGAGGAGCGCGTCGCCGGCGCCGGGCTGGCCGTTCGAGGCGATCGCGTCGGCACCGCCTGACGGGAGGGCGCCGATGAGGGCGGCCGGGCCGGTGTGGGCGGCGCCGATCAGGGCCGGGTGCGGGCTGCCGATCAGGCCGAGGGCGGCGTACTGCTCCAGCTTGGCACGGGAGTCGGCGATGTCCAGGTTGCGCATGGTCAGCTGGCCGATGCGGTCCACCGGGCCGAAGGCGGCGTCCTCGACACGCTCCATGGACAGCTTGTCCGGGTGGTAGCTGAACGCCGGGCCAGTACTGTCCAGGATCGAGTAGTCCTCGCCTCGGCGCAGCCGCAGGGTGACCTCGCCGGTGACGGCGGTGCCGACCCAGCGCTGCAGGGACTCGCGCAGCATGAGGGACTGCGGGTCCAGCCAGCGGCCCTCGTACAGCAGGCGGCCCAGCTTGCGGCCCTCGTTGTGGTAGCTGGCCAGGGTGTCCTCGTTGTGGATCGCGTTGACCAGCCGCTCGTACGCGGCGTGCAGCAGCGCCATGCCCGGCGCCTCGTAGATGCCGCGGCTCTTGGCCTCGATGATCCGGTTCTCGATCTGGTCCGACATGCCAAGGCCGTGCCGGCCGCCGATCACGTTGGCCTCAAGCACCAGGTCGACCGCGTCGTGGAACGTCTTGCCGTTGATCGTCACCGGACGGCCCTGCTCGAAGCCGATCGTGACGTCCTCGGTGTGGATCTCCACCGAGGGATCCCAGAAGCGGACGCCCATGATCGGGTCGACGATCTCGATGCCGGTGTCCAGCTGCTCCAGCGACTTGGCCTCGTGCGTGGCGCCCCAGATGTTCGCGTCGGTGGAGTACGCCTTCTCCGTGCTGTGCCGGTAGGGCAGGTCGCGGGCCGCCATCCACTGCGACATCTCGCTGCGGCCGCCGAGCTCGTGCACGAAGTCCGCGTCCAGCCACGGCTTGTAGATCCGCAGGGACGGGTTGGCGAGCAGGCCGTAGCGGTAGAAGCGCTCGATGTCGTTGCCCTTGTAGGTGGAGCCGTCGCCCCAGATCTGCACGTCGTCGTCAAGCATCGCGCGGACCAGCAGGGTACCGGTGACGGCCCGGCCGAGCGGGGTGGTGTTGAAGTAGGCGCGGCCGCCGGTGCGGATGTGGAAGGCACCGCAGGCCAGGGCGGCGAGGCCCTCTTCCACCAGGGCGGCTCGGCAGTCCACGAGCCGGCCCAGCTCGGCGCCGTATTCCGTCGCCCGGCCGGGGACCGAGGCGATGTCGGGCTCGTCGTACTGGCCGAGGTCCGCGGTATAGGTGCAGGGGACCGCCCCCTTCTCACGCATCCACGCGACCGCTACCGAGGTATCGAGGCCACCGGAGAAGGCGATGCCGACACGTTCGCCGACGGGCAGGGAGCTGAGCACCTTAGACATGGCTGTAATTATATGCACAGCACTGCATGAACATGCAAACTGGTGCCGCTAAGCGGTCCCGGCCGCCCTCGCGCACACCACGGTGTGGACCTCCCGCGACAGGTTCTCCACCGTTTTGGTCAGCGCGATGTTCTGTGCGATCAGTTCCCTGAGCTCACTGGTCAGGTCCGTGTTCTGTGCCACTGAGCTGCTGAGCCTTTGCTCCACGTCAACTATCTGCTCGTCCTGCTTACCGAGCCGGGCGAGGGTGATCTCGAGGTTGCGCTCGCTGCGGTTGGACGCGGCGGCTACCAGGAAGCCGATGAACAGCTCCGCGACGGTGGTGACGAGGTTCAGGGGAAAGTTGAAGCCCTGTGAGGTAAACCACGCGGGGAGCCACGTGCCGCTGGCAATATGCGAGCCGCCCAGAGCGAAGGTGCCGGTCCAGGCAACCACCGCGACCAGCCAGATAATGATGTTGGTGGGGCGTCCCATCGCAGCGGAGACGTAGTCCGCGATCTTGAGGAACACCGATTCTCTCTCTGGAGCACTCGCGTCAGCGGTCACAGTCGATCCCTCCACGCCATAGTCGATAGCAGGGACCGTATCGAACTACCGCGAACCGCGCGCATTCCCCAGCCGTACCCAGACGTTTCCCAAGATCAGGATTTCTGTTTTAGTGGTCGCGCGGGAAGGCCCCGGAACCTGACAGCCCTGGTCCGCACCGCTTTCAGCTCAGAACGGCCTGTGGAGCCGTTTGCCCAGGATTTGGGCGGAACATCCATGCTCCGCGGAACAAAAGTGGTCGTTTTTGACGCTTTTTATTCCGCTAAGCACGGATCTTCCGCCCAACGCCCCCCCGCAGAAGTCACACTCGCAACCACAGCCCCTATGCGCGCTCCGGCCACTTGACCGACTCCGTACAACCCTGGATCGCGCCACTCCGCGAGACTTTTAGCGCTCCTGGATGGCGGCCAGGGCATGGCTCGTTGCGGCCGTCTGCGTGTAGGCGTCCAGGTAGAGGGCGTAGAGCTCCGCGTAACGCGCGGTGGCCGCAGGGTCGGGCGTGATCACGTCCTCAATCCGGGCCCACGACGTCCCTGAAGCAGCCCCGACCGCCAGGCCTGCCAGGTAGGCGTCGCCGTAGGCGGCTCCGATGGTGACCGCCGGTATCTGCTGCGCACGACCGGTGACGTCGGAGACGATCTGCAGCCAGACCCGGCGCGCCGTGCCGCCGCCGACGGCGACCACGCGGTCCATGCTCGCTCCGGCCTGCGCCATCGTGTCCAGGTTGTGCCGCGCACCGTAGGCGGTGGACTCGAGCAGCGCACGAAATAGCTGGGCGCGGCCGTGCCGCAGGGTCAGGCCGAAGATGGTGCCCCTGGCCTGCGGGTCGAACAGCGGCGTGCGCTCCCCGGCGAAGTACGGCAGCACCAGCAACCCGTCCGCTCCGGGCGGCACCGGCCCGGCCGCCGACATCAGCTCCGGGTAATCGACCCCGGTCAGCTCGCTCCCCCAGGCGATCACCGATCCTGAGGTCGCCATGCCGCCTGCCAGCGTCCACGTGCCGGGGAAGGCGCCCGCCGTGCACCACAGCCGCCGGCTGGGCCGGGGGCGCCCGGCAGCGGTCGCGACGAAGAACATCGTCGTGCCGTACATGATCATCACGTCGCCGGGGTCCCGCACGCCCGCGCTGACCGCCTCGCTCCACGCGTCGATCGTGCCGGCCGCCACCGGAGTGCCCGCCGGGATGCCGGTCTGCTCGGCTGCCCGTGCCGTCACCGTACCCACGAGCGACCCTGGCCAGCGCAGCGGCGGCAGCTGGATGGGCCCGGCGAGCTCGCACGCCCAGTCCGCCGCCCAGCCGCCGGCCGCCATGTCGTACATCGGATCGCACTGGCTGGCCGAGTGATGATCAAGGACATACTCACCGGTGAGCCGCCAGACGGCATAAGAGCTCGCCATGAACATGCGCCTGCTGGCCGCCCACACCGCGGGCTCGTGCCGCGCCAGCCACGCCAGCTTCGGCCCGATGGCCTGGCTGGTGAGCGGCGAGCCGCCCCGGGACACGATGGCCTCCGCGCCGTAGCGCGACGTCAGCTCCTCGATCTCGGCGGTCGCCCTGGTATCGACGCCGTAGAGGATGGCAGGCCGCAGCGGCGTGCCCTCCGCGTCGGTAACCAGCAGACACGGCCCGATACCGCTGACGCAGACCCCGGCAACGCTAACCTCCCCCGCGAGCAGTTCCCGGCTGACCGCGCATACGTCCGCCCACCAGACCGCGTCGGCGTCGTGCTCGGCCCAGCCCGGCCGCGGCATGGAGGTGCCGTGCGGGCGCACCGCGGTAGCGAGCACGTGCCCGTCCGGAGTGGCCAGCACGCCCTTGGTGCTTGACGTGCCGATGTCAATGCCGAGCAGGACCGCTACCACAGGAGATCCTCCGCACCATAGGTGTGTCATCAGTGTTAACACCAAGTTCCGGCGCGGCTATTGACACCGCCGCCCTGTGGTGTGAATCATACAGTAATCGATTACTCGGAACCTCGCAGATCACCTGCGCACAACTCAAGCAGTGCCGTGGGCGGGGGTAACACTGGTATACCCCGGGTCCGGCACCGGCTTCTTCCATGGGCGGATGGGCAAGAAGGAAGGCACCGCAATGATCAGAACGCCACGCCCGTATCCGGGCAGAACCAACCCGAGCCGCCGCGATTTCCTCGCGACCGGGCTTAAGACGGCCGCGGCCGCGTCAATAGCGGCCCCGCTGCTGGCTGCCTGCAGCTCCAGCGGGTCGAGCGGAAGCAAGGGCGGCAAGGCGTCGACTGCCGATGACGTGCTCACCATCGGCCTGCCGATCACCCCGCAGGACTCCAAGCAGACCCTCGCGTACATCGCCTCCTTCACCAAGCAGACCGGCATCACAGTCAACGCGTTCACCACGAACACCGCAACGAATACGTGGGTCTCGGTCTTCCAGGAGGTCTCCACCCGGCTGGCCGGCGGCGAGCCGATGGACAGCGCCTACATCGCGACCGAGGGCATGCAGCTGTTCGAGCAGCGCGGGGTGCTCGACCCGCTGGATCCCTACATCGCCAGCGACCAGTCCGCTGTCAATGAGTTCTACAGTGACGTCAGCCCCAACATGCTGGCCAACTTCCGTACGCTCGACAACCTCAAAGGGCACACGTACTTCATCCCGATCGGCTACAACGTGATGTCGATGTGGTACAATCGCAAGCTGTTCTCCTCGCTTGGCATTCCTGACCCTACACCGGGCTGGACCTGGGACGACTTCCAGAGCGCCTGCGCGAAGATCACCTCAGGGTCCAGCCGTCTCGGCTACGCGGTCGGCACCCCGGTCCCCGGGCCGTTCACCGACGTCTACCCGTGGGTCCTGACCAACGGTGGCGGGATACTCAACGCCGACCAGACCGCGTGCACGGCCAACAGCCCGGCAAACATCGAGGCGGCAACGTTCGTCCGCAGCCTGGTGACCAGCAAGCTGGTGAACCAGCCGGGCGGCTCCTACAACGCCTTCGCCGCCGCGGCGGCGGGACATCTGGGCATGTTCGGGGGCGGCATCTGGCCCAACAGCTCCATTCCGCTGTCCCAGGCCGAGATCAACGATCAGTTCGCCATCGTTCCCTGGCCGCAGAAGGTCCAGTCGGGCACCCCGGTTGGCGTGGGCGGATTCCCGATCTTCAAGAACAGCGCCAACAAGCCAGCCCTCTGGGAGTTCATCAAGTTCACGATTTCCCAGGAGTTCCAGAACGGGCCGGTCGTGAACTTCGGCGGCGACATGCCAATCCGCCAGTCGGTCGCCCGCAGCCAGTCGTTCCTGCAGAAATTCCCGCCAGGTACTGAGAGCTTCAGCGACGAGCTCGCGTACTCCACGATGATCGTCGGCGTGCCGAACGGCAGTGCGGTGGAAACCGAGATCAGCACCGACTGGGAGGAGATCCTGACGGGCGCCGCGTCTCCGGCGGCTGGTATGGCGTCCATGCAGACCAACGTCACCCAGCTGATGCAGCAGACCGTATGACCCGGTTTACTAGGAGGCGGGGCATCGGCAGGAGGCAGCCGCTCGCGGCATACCTGCTGCTGAGCCCCGCCTTGATCCTCTATATCGCCTTCATCGCCATCCCGCTGATCGGCATCGTGCTCATCTCGTTCGTGCAGTGGGACCTTATTTCCCCGCCGCACTTCGTGGGCTTGCACAACTACCGGATGGTCGCGCACGACCCGCAGCTCGGCCAGACGCTGTCGAACACGTTCCTGTTCGACATCATGACCACCAGCATCCACATCGTGCTCGGCCTCGGCCTGGCGATCGCGGTGACCGCGGTCCGGTCCAGAGTGGTCCGCTTCTGGGCGCGGACGGCCATCGTCACGCCGTTCCTGATGTCGGCCGGCGCGGTCGCCCTGATGTGGTCCTACATCATGGCGGACACCAACGGCCCGCTGAACTATTACCTGATCAAGCTCGGCTGGCACAACCCGCCGGACTGGCTGGCCTCGGGCACCTGGTCGCTGCCTGCCATTGTCGTCATCGATGTGTGGGCCACGATCGGCTTCACGTTCATCATCTTCCTCGTCGGGCTGCAGAACATCCCTGACGAGCTGTACGAGGCGGCCTCAATAGACGGCGCCGGGGCGTGGGCCAGGTTCCGCACGATCACCTGGCCGCTGCTGTCGCCGGCCACGTTCATCGCGTCCGCGACGGCGTTCATCGGCGCGTTCGAGATCTTCACCTGGCCGCTGATCGACACGAGCGGCGGGCCCGGCTACGCGACGCAGACGATCCTGCTCTACATCTACCGCGACGCCTTCCAGAACTACCAGTTCGGCTACAGCGCCGTGGTGTCGCTGATCAATGTCGCCATCCTGGTCAGCTTCCTGACAGTCATGGCTGTTCTCGCCCGGCGGTGGGTCCACTATGAAAGGGTCTAGCCGGATATCCCGGTGGGTACTGGGCATCTTCCTGGCCGTGGCCGGCCTGCTGATGCTGCTGCCGGTCGCCTGGGTGGTGCTCCAGTCCTTTGAGACCCCGGACGAGCAGACCTCCCCCACGCCGATCTGGACCCCGCACCACCTGAGCCTGGCCAGCTATCGCGCGCTGTTCGAGGTGGCGCCGTTCGGCCTGAACATCATCAACTCGGTCGTGGTCACGGCCGCGGTCGTCATCGGCGGCGCCGTGATCAGCGTCCTGGCCGCCTACGCGTTCGCCCGGCTGGAATTCCGCGGCCGGGAGGTGCTTTTCATCATCTTCCTCGCCGCGCTCACCCTGCCCAGCCAGGTGTCGGCCGTCCCCGAGTTCGTGGTGGTCAAGTACATGCACCTGCTGAACACCCAGCTCAGCCTCATCATCCCGGCACTGATCCAGGTCATCGCCATCTTCCTGCTGCGCCAGCACTTCCGCACGATCCCGACCGAACTGGACGACGCGGCGCGGGTCGACGGGGCCGGCCACCTGAGGATCATCAGGCACGTGATCGTGCCGATGTCCTGGCCGGCCATCTCCGCGGTCATGGTCATCACCGGGCAGGCCATCTGGAACGACTTCTTCTGGCCCAACCTGTTCATCAACACGACCAGCCGGATGACGGCCCCGCTGGCCCTGTACAACGTGGAGAACGCCGGAGGCGGCGGCTTTGTAGGAGCCGTGTTCGCCGGGCTGACCATCTTGTGCCTGCCGTGCGTGCTCATCTTCATCCTGCTCCAGCGTCGCCTGATGGCCGGCATCGGCTACCGCGGCATAAGCCGGTAATTCTTCATAACGAAGGTGGTTTCACGTGTCTTCAACATGGCCCGTTGCCCGGACTTACGGCGGCACGAGGTATGGCAGCACTGAGCTCAGCCGCATCTCCCTGCCCGTGGGCGGTATCGGCACTGGAACGGTGGGCTTCGGCGGTCGCGGCCAGTTCCGCGACTGGGAACTGGAGAACCGCCCGTCGAAGGGCCTGACGTTCCCGCTGACGTTCCTCGCCTGCCGGGTGTCCGGTGCCGGCGCCCGCGTTCTCGAAGGCGCGCTGCTGGATGAGGAAGTCCAGGGGTGGATGGGCTCCCCTGCCCCGCTAGCCGGGCTCCCCCGGTTCACCTCGTGCTCGTACGAGGCGACCTACCCGTTCGGGCGCGTGGTCCTGTCGGACCCGTCGTTCCCCGTGCAGGTGAGCGTCACGGCGATGAACCCGCTGATCCCCGGCGACCCGGACGGCAGCGGCGTGCCGCTGGCGGCGTACCGGGTGCGGCTGACCTCGCAGGCGGCGGAGCCGGTGACCGCGGACCTGATGTTCTCGGTCGAGGCGATGACCGGCCATTCCCTTCGCGCTGCCGGCCTGCCGAGCAGCCCGCGGGTTGACTCCCGTTCTGCCCCCGGCCTCACCGGCATCCTGCTCTCCGACCCGGCGATGGACACCAGCCACGAGGAGTGGGGCACCCTGGCGGCGGCCGTTCTGGCGGACCCCGATGCGGCCGGAGCTCAGGAGTGGTCAGGCACCGCCTGGGGGCTGGGCAAGTGGAATCAGGGCCTGCTGGCGATGTGGGAAGGGTTCGTGTCAAGCGGCCGGCCGTCGGCGGGCCTGTTCGAGCTGGACGGGGTGGGGTCCACCAGCGATGCGGCGATCGCCGGCACGCTGGGGACGCAGCGGGTACTCGAACCGGGCGGCACGGCCGAGGTCGTGTTCGTGCTCGGCTGGCACTTTCCCAACCGCCGGGCATGGCGGCCAGGCGGCAAGGGCCCGCGTGGCGTGTCCGGGCCCGAGATCGTGGGCAACTACTACGCGACGCCGTACGCCGACGCGTGGGACGTACTCGCCACGCAGGCGCCGCAGCTGGACGGGCTGGTGGAGACCACTTCCCGGTTCGTCTCGGCGTTCTGGTCCAGCGACCTCTCCCCCGTTGTCAAGGAGGCCGCTCTGTTCAACCTGAGCACGCTGCGGAGCCAGACGTTCTTCCGTACCGCGGACGGGTACCCGTTCGGCTGGGAGGGCTGCCTGGACGATGCCGGCTCCTGCCTGGGCTCGTGCACGCACGTGTGGAACTACGACCAGGCCACGGGGCACCTGTTCGGCGGCCTGGCCAGGCAGATGCGCGAGCTTGAGTACCTGCACGCCACCGCGGCCGACGGCGGCATGAGCTTCCGCATCGACCTGCCGCTGGCGCGGGCGCAGGAGTTCCCCCTGGTCGCCGCCGATGGCCAGTTCGGCTGCGTGCTGAAGCTGTACCGGGAGTGGAAGCTGTGCGGCGACGACGACTGGCTCCGGTCGCTGTGGCCTGCCTGCCGCCGTTCGGTCGAGTTCGCCTGGATCGAGGGCGGCTGGGATGCCGACAGGGACGGGCTCGCCGAGGGCGCCCAGCACAACACCATGGATGTCGAGTACTACGGCCCGACTCCGGTGATCCAGGGCTGGTATCTGGCCGCGCTCGCCGCCGCCGCGCGGATGGCGGATGCGTGCGGCGACCCGGAGTTCGCCGCGACCTGCCAGGAAGTGCTGGCGTCTGGGCAGCAGGCGACCGAGAAGCAGCTGTTCAACGGGTCGTACTACCAGCAGCGGGTGATCCCGCCTGGAGACTTCGCCCGCGTGGCGCCGCGGCTGCGGTCCAGTGACATGGGCGCGCAGCGGGCGGACCAGCCGGAGTTCCAGATTGGCGACGGCTGCATCACCGACCAGCTTGTCGGCGACACGTACGCGCGCCTGGCTGGCCTGGGCGGCGTCCTGGATGACGGGCATGCCCGGGATGCGCTCGCGAGCATTCACCGGCTGAACTACGTCGCCGACTTCGGCACCTGGACGAACTACATCCGCACGTACGCGGTGCACGGTGAGCGCGGGCACATCGTCGAGTCCTATCCAGACGGCACGCCCGAGCATCCGATGCCGTACTGGTCCGAGGTGTGGACAGGCCTGGAGTACGCCTACGCGATCGGCCTGATCCTGGACGGGCAGTCCGAGCTCGCCGAGGATGTCGTCGCGGCGGCGCGCGAGCGCTTTAACGGGACCCGCCGCAACCCGTTCGACGAGGCCGAGTGCGGGCATCACTACGCTCGCGCCCTGGCGAGCTGGGGGCTGGTAGTGGCACAGACCGGCTTCAGCTACGACGGCGCAACCGGCGTGATGACGTTCGCACGGACGGACAGGCCCGTGCAGTGGTTCTGGAGCACCGGCGAGGCCTGGGGCATCCTCCGCCAGGCTCCGGGCACCGAGCCCGAGATCGACATCCTGCACGGCTCGGTCCTGGTGACATCGCTGCGGCTGGGCGCCGAAGAGCACGCTCGGTGATCGCGCGCCGGTCGCTGCTGCGGGCAGGTGCCGCCACGGCAGTCGCCGCCGGCGCGGTAGCCGCCGGGCTGGAACTCAGCGGCGAACCGGGCCGGACGCCAGCCCTGGCCAGTCAGGGCCCGGCGGACACCGCCGCCGGTGACGAGCTGACCAGCACGTTCTTCGCAACCGCGTTCACCGAGTACTACGGCTCACTGGCCACCGCCAGCGACGGAGACCTGTGGCCCGTGTGCTGGGCCGACGACGACAGCCTGTACACCGCGAACGGCGACGGCACCGGATTCGGCACCGGCGCGCCGGAAGCCGACATCGTGGTCAGCCGGGTCACCGGCACCCCGGAAACCGGCCTGGCCGGCACCAGGCTAGCGGCCGGGGCGGAAGTCGCGAACGTCTGGGCTGCCCCGGTCGACTACAACAGCAAGCCCACCGGTATCGCGTGCGCCGGAGGCGTACTCTACCTGGCCGTGCAGGACCTGTGCACCGGACCGGACGCCGACGCGTTCAACGACGCGCCGAACGCCAGTGTCTCGGTGTCGGCCGACCACGGCAGGACCTGGCGCAAGACGACAGCACCGCTGTTCACGCACTGGACGTTCACCACGATCTGGTTCCTGGATTTCGGCCGCGACAGCGTCGAGGCGGAGCGCGCTCTCGGCCCGGCCGACAGCGGCTACCTGTACGCCTACGGACTGGACGGCAACTGGCGTGACTCCTACAGCGGGACAGTGCCGAGCCCGGTCAGCGTCTACCTCGCCCGGGTCGCCCCGGCCAGCGTCCAGGACCGCTCGGCCTGGCAGTTCTTCGCCGGCCTGTCCGGCGGCCGCCCGGCCTGGGGACCGATCGCCGCGAGAGTGCCGGTACTGACCGACACCCGCCGCCTGTACCGGGAGCTGCTCGTCACCAGCGGCTCGTCGGGCGGCCCCATGTACCTCAGCGTCATCTCGCAGGGCGGCGTGGTGTACAACGCGCCAATGCGGCGCTACCTGTATACCTCGTGGACCGAGTACACCTTCGAGTTCTACGAAGCGCCTGCCCCCTGGGGCCCCTGGCGTCTGTTCTTCAGGCACGACGCCGGTGGCTATCCGTGGTTCGGCGCCGGCGGCACCTGTGGCGGCCCGAAAAACGGCGGCTACGCCACCACCATCCCGTCAAAGTTCATCAGCGCGAACGGCCGGTCCATGTGGCTCCAGAGCAACTGGTGGGGCAACAGCGCCTGCGGGCGAGCCAACTACAACCTCAGCCTGCGCGAGATGACCCTCGCCCCCTACCAGCGCACCACCCCCGCCAATGAGAGCGATGCGGCGAGGAACCTGGCCCGCACCGGCCGTGGCGTGGTCCCGGTCGAGAAGAGCGCCCATTACGGCCACTGGCAGTACTACAACGACGGCGACACCACCAGGAGCGAGGACAGCTGGGACAACTCCCGCAAGTCAGCTGACTGGTGGGGCTACCTGTTCGAGCAGGCGTATCAGCTGAACCGGGTGGTTTACACGACCGGCACCATGTTCCGAGACGGCGGCTGGTTCGCCTCCGGCCTTACGGTCCAGGTCCGGCAGGATTTCCGCTGGACGGATGTCACCGGTTTGCGGTTCACGCCCGTCTACCCGTACACCCGCGCCGCGGGCAGCGGCACCAGCTACACGATGACCTTCGACCCGGTCTGGGGGGACGGCGTCCGCATCATCGGCGTGCCCGGCGGCAGTTCCACCTTTACCTCCATAGCCGAGCTGGCCATCTACTACGACAGATGGATGGAGTGAGGCCTGCGGGACCGGCTCAATGACCTATGGGAAACCCATGAGGATGAGTTGCGCCGACGGGCCCACCGCCGCCCCCAGACCGTGATCGGGGGTAACCCACGCCAAGGATGCGGAGATCATCGCGTTCGGATGTTAGATCGCCGTGCTCCGGTGCCAGGATCGCCTAGCCCAAGCCGGACTGGGCCTACCGGGCGATCCTGGCCGCTCTAGGTCGGCTGCTCCAGGTGACGTTGCAAACATCGGCTCGTCACCCCTGGCACCCCCGCTGGCGTGGCGCTGAGCCGCTAGTACGGCAGCCGCACTAGGGGTTCTGACCTGCGGGGCGACCGGGCGGGCATAAAGGGGCAGCCGCCTGTCGATTCATGTGTTTGTGATGACAACGGAATCGAAGGCGGCTGCTGCCGTCAGGATAGGCGCGGGAACGGTGCTGAGGGAACGCGCGCGGGTGCTGGAGTCGCTGCGGCCGTGTTTCGCGCGGACCCAGGTGTGGCTGCAGGCGGGCAAGTACGTGGCGGCGGTGATGAGCGACCTGCCGGAGCGCAACGGGTGGGCCATTGCCCGTCATGCCGGGGACGCGACGCCGGATAAGACGCAGCGGCTGCTGAATCATGCCAGGTGGGACACGATGGCGGCGATGAGCGTGGTGCGGCGGTCCGCGATGGCCGGGCTGGATGATGCGGCGCGGCGGAACCGGCGGGCGGGCGGGATGCGGGCCGGGGTCCTGGATGAGACCGGGCAGGAAAAGCAGGGAACCGCCACGGCGGGGGTCAAGAGGCAGTACATGGGCTGCGCGGGCCGGGTCGCCAACGGGATCAACACGGTGCACCTGTCCTATGTCCGGCAGGGCACCGGGCACGCGCTGATCGGCGCACGGCAGTGGATTCCCTGCGAGCAGGTGGCTGATCCGGTGACATCCCTGGTGACCGGACTGCCACCGGACCTGCGGTTCCAGACCAAGGGGCAGCTGGCCATCGCCATCTGCGCCGAGGCCTACGCTGACGGGGCCGCGTTCGATTTCATCCTGGGCGACGAGGTCTACGGTGCCAGCACCGGGCTGCGTGAGTACCTGGAATCCCGCGGCCAGGCCTACGTGCTCCGGGTCGCCTCCAGCTTCATGATCACGCTGGCAGCGGGAACGAGCCTCACCTGCGCGCAGGCGGTGAAGACGCTGCTCAAGGACAGGCGGAAGTGGGAAGTCCGGTCCGCCGGCGATGGCTCCAAAGGCCAGCGGTGGTATGCCTGGGCCTGGATCGGGACCGGCTCCGCAGGGCACTCGATGCTCGTCCGCCGTCACCTGAGGACCGGTGACCTGGCTTTCCACTACTGCTACATGCCGCAAGGGCAGCCATCCGGCAAGGCGCGGCTGATCAGGGCAGCAGGCCTCCGCTGGCCCGTAGAAGAAGGATTCGAATTCGGGAAGGACTGCTTCGGGCTCGACCAGTGCCAGGCACGGCTCTACACCGCGATCCTGCGCCACGTCGTGCTGGTCATGGCAGCCCTCGCGATCTGCGCCGTGACCGCCGCCCTGCTCCGGACCCGCACCGATACCCAGGCACCGCCGCCCGCCGCGCACGGTCAGGCACCCCCGGCAGACCCCGGCATGATCCCGCTGACAGTCCCGGAGATCAGGCGGATCCTCGCCGCCATGACCGCCCGGCCGCTCCCGCCCGCGCACATCATCCACTGGGACGCCTGGACCCGCCGCCACCAGGCCCGATCCCGCTGGTTCCACAAACGCGCACGCCTCAAGCGCGACTATGCCCTGGCCAGCTAGCCAAGTGGGAGGGTCGGGGACTGGCGCGGTTCCGCTGAGCGGCCCGTTTCCAGTCCCCGCCCGTCAAACCGTGCATGCGGTTCTCCCGCACACGGCTTACCGAC
>Ga0209530_1000059_pt1 | contig 93309 bp, 84 predicted proteins | sample BlaSpr_A8_Ref_O1_FD_187987 | JGI IMG/M metagenome (GOLD analysis project Ga0209530, IMG submission 187987) | Forest soil microbial communities from Thunder Bay, Ontario, Canada - Black Spruce, Ontario site 2_A8_Ref_O1 (SPAdes) (version 2) | ecosystem: Environmental > Terrestrial > Soil > Boreal...
TTGGCAAAGCTCCTCAGAGTTCAGAGAGAGCGGCGGCAGAGGCGGCGCATTCGCTCTTGCCGCTGCGAGTCACAGAAATGGAATTGCTAGGGGAGTTCTCGTGGATCGGCTGCAGGAAGGAAAGCGGATAGCGAGTGCGAGGAAGGCTATTCGCCGGTGGATAGTCCCCCTAAATCACCAGGAACAGCGTTCTCCCACAATCGCGTCCGTCCCCAGACTGCGGGCCGCACGCGAGACAGAGCAACACCAAACAAATCAGTGAACGCCCCTGTCTGCGGAATTACCGGCGAGAACTCCCCCTACTATACTAATCCGCCACGGAAAACGAAAACGGACCGGGTACTAGTGACATATTTTTTACCTTAGTACCTACACGTGACGAATAAGAAGGAACACCAGGGAACAGGATGGAACTGGGCGGATGGAGTCGCTTGAATTTTCTTGTGGCGCTAAAAAGAAAACACGCCAACAACAATGCGCGCCACAGGCGGGAGAAGCCAAACTCGCGCTCAGAATCGCTTGCAAACGCGAACAGAGACGATCAGAGCGCGTTGTCGGCGTTGTCCGAGGCACCGGCTAGGGAACGTCGGTGGCAGGCCCGCCTCGCTGGCCGCCTCAGTCAGGCCAGTCGATTTCGTTCTCCGCGTACACCTTGAGTTGTTTGCAGTCTCCGGTTTTCCAGTCACTCAGGTCGGATTCCCGGAGTACGTGCGCGGTCTGCAACGTCCAGCACAGCTCGGTCTTGTCGGTGAAGCGCACCCGCACGTACATCATCCCCTGTTCGAAAACGTGCTCGGCCCAGTCCACGATCTTGCCGTGGACGCCGGGATACTGCTTCCCAGGCCTGGGTAAATCTCTTACTGGTTTCTCCGCTGCTTTTTTCTTTCTCATCGGCTGGCCTCATCTTCCGCCCGCGGAACATCGCCGAGCGGCTGTGGGTACTGCCGTTCCCATTCGCGTTGCTCTTCCGGCGTGAAGAAACGCACTTTGGGTGGTTTTCCCTCGACGCGCCGGCGATCTTCTACGACCTGGACGTCGCGATAGACCTGCACCTCGTCCAAGGTGTTCTTCTCGTACTCACGGTGCCGGGCTTCAAAGCGAACGGAATCGTGCTGCTCCGCGCGCTGGAGCGCGCTGCAGAAATAGGAATTGAGCCGCGCTCGATGGTCTTCGAAGACCACGAGTTCTTCATCGAAGCACGACGAATCGAACTGCGATTCCTTAGCCCGCTTGAGACGTTCGAGCCCGCGCACAGCCTCGTCAACACCTCGGTTCACCAAAAGAATTGCTTCGTACAGATGCGCCTTTTGCATTTGAATCTCCTCGTCGCGTGCGGCGGAAGCCGCGGTCGGGCAGTGATGAAAGTTTTGAGGCACACGGATAGCGAGGCGATCGGGAGTCCGACCGGACCGGACAAACACAATTGGGAGTCAGCTAGGGAGGAGATTCAGGGAGCGACTCGGCAGGGAGTAGAGCCGGAAACAACGAGCGCGAGGTGAGTTGCGCGCAGAATAGAAAGTGGATAACGTCTCTTGCAGCCATTGTTGCACCTCCGGTGCGACTTTGGTCAGGGCCGCGTCGGTGCTTCAACACCGGCGCGGCCCGCTTAGCTACTTGCTTCGTTTCTTACGACCGCCTTTGCCCCAATAATGCTTAGCTTTGTAATCTCTAACTTGAGCTACATCCTCCTCGGACCAAAGCCGGAATCGTATCCGCCCTATCAATTGGATTCGAGGTGGTTTGACCTTCCCCGCTCTAATCCAACGATGGAGAGTGTCCCAACTAAGGTCAAGCAATCCCGCCACTTCAGCTGTCGAGTAATTCTTCGTCATTATATTCGTATGCACCCATACGATTTGTCAAGCAAAAAAAGCGAACCTCACAGGCGGCTCGTCAGTGTGCCGATCCGGACGACAACAGAGTATCTCAGTTCGGATCGAAATCGGAGTTTCCTATCGCCAACGTCTTTCGAAATCCTGAATACATTTTGTCCTTGACGACTTCACGTATTGTGAAGTATCATTTCGTGGTGCATATCGGCACGCGGAAGCATCTGCATGGGGCTATGCAGCAGCACCCAGATGCGGCGAACGAGATCAAAGCCTGGGTGGTTATCGTCAGAGAGGTTCGATGGCGCAATTTTCCGGAGGTTCGCGGCACGTTCAAGGATGCCGACAATGTGAAGGGATACGTAATTTTCAACATTCGGCAGAACCGCTACAGGCTCGTCACAGTCATTCACTACGCGAAAACAACGAATGAGAAGCGAACCCAAGGGCATGTTTACATTCGATCTTTCTTGACACACAAGGAGTACGACAATCCCGCGAACTGGGATAGGAAATTTGGTACAAAATGAGCACGCTCCTAGCAAATCCGGCAAAGATGATCGCCAAAGGCGCTCCCCACGTTATACATAATGACGAGGAGCTGGAAACATATACCAGCGCCCTTTTCCAATTGACAGTCCTGGAGAATCCATCTCCCTCGGAACGAGAGGCCATTGAACTTCTAACCTTGCTGGTCGAACGCTACGAAGAAACGCATTATCCGATTCCGCCCGCGGACGCAGTTTCCGTCGTGCGGTTTCTCCTGGAACAACAGGACCTCACACAGCGTGATTTGATCCCGGAATTTGGATCCGAAAGCGCCGTCTCCATGTTTCTGGCGAAAGAGCGGAAGCTCACCCTCCAGCAGGTACGGAAACTAAGCACACGCTTCAAACTTCCTGCTGACGTTTTTATCCAAAGTCGATAGCCGAGATCGTCTTGCTGTCTGAGAATCCAAGGACGCTCGGTGATCTCGGTCACCCGACTCACGAGGCCACTATGCATTCCCAATGTGCTAAACCCAGATGACAATCTTGACGGGACGATGCGGATCGTGTGGAACGCGACCCACGCCGTAGCCATTGCAAGTCGGGTGCCCAAACCCGTTAATCCGAATCGGGTGGCTGGTCATTCATTTGAAACGACTTATTCGTGGTACGTTTCGGCACGCGAACTTTTATTGCCAGGGCTAGCTCCGATTCGGGAATAGCAGTCCCGCATTGACGTTCGCGACCATTAACGATTCCCCGCGTGTTGGCATTGTGGAAGTTTCGAGTGCGTCCGTCCTTGCTCGGCTTCCAGCGCTGGCTCATAATGGAATTCGGCAAGCGCGCGAATGAGAAGATCATTTATTTTTTTGTTGGCTGTTGTAGCGGGCCTTTCCGGTATCGCGATTGGACTCGGCGCTGGGCGGTCGGCCAAACCAAATATCGTGAATGCTTTGCCATCGTTCGCGCATTTTTCCGCTGCGGCCCTGCATGCCACACCCCGAACGGAAACTCGAGTGGCGAAGCCACAAGCGGAAGGTGCGCACGTGGTTCGGTTTGCGAGTAATCCGCAGCCGATGCCAGCTTTTTTGGTTAACGATGTAGACGGAAAACCTGTTTCTACCGCAGCCTGGAAAGGAAAAGTTGTCCTGCTGAATTTTTGGGCGACGTGGTGTCCACCATGTCGCGCGGAGGTTCCGCTGCTAGTCGATCTCGCTGCGCGGTACAAAGATCGCCTGCAGATCGTGGGCGTTTCGCTGGACGACGGTCCGGAGGAAGTAAGAGCGTTTGTAAAAGACGAGGGCATCAACTATCCGGTGGTGATGGCCAGCCGCGAAATTCTGGCCGAGTACGGCGGGGTTCCGGCGCTGCCCACGCTGTTCGTGGTGAACGCCGACGGAAATGTAGTGCAAAAACATGAAGGTTTGTATTCCCGCGAACTGTATGAAACCGAAATTCGCTTGCTCCTGGGCTTACCTTCGGAAGCCACGATCGAGACGTTTCAAGACACCGGCCAGATATTTTTGAAGAATGCGGCGCTGGCAACCGAGTTGCCGGATGTGGATTTCAGCGGCTTGTCCGCAGACCAAAAGAAAATCGCGTTGAGGCGCATGAATTCGGACAAATGCGATTGTGGTTGCCGGCTGACGCTGGCCCAGTGCCGGATCAACGATACTTCTTGCGAAATCAGCCGGAAGCTCGCGGCGAAGGTAGTGAAGCAGATCGCCTCGACAACCCCCTCCAGCGTGCCAGAAAAAACGGCCGCCACACCAGAGTAAATTCCCGCCATACCGTAGGCTGAAACATTTCCCGCTGGCCCCAGATCAGTTAGCCTTCGCCGTGGAAATCACGCTCGGCGACGGCGGAAGAAAAGCTACCGCGGAGTTCAGAATCACAAGATCCACACGACGATTCTGCGACCGGCCCTCGGCCGTTCGGTTCGAGGCCACCGGAAAATACTCGCCGTATCCTGACGCGGACAAGCGATTGGGTGTTATCGAATATTTGGTGATGAGCAATTTGATGATCTCGGTGGCCCTGGCGGTCGAAAGCTCCCAATTGGAATCGTATTGGGCGGTGTGAATGGGGACGTCATCCGTATGGCCTTCGATGCGCACGCGCAGTTGGCTGGGGCCGATTACCTTTACAATCTCGTTCAAGGTGGGAATAGCCTCGGGCCGCAAGGCGGAGGAGCCGCTGTCAAAAAATCCAGCTTCCTTCAGGCTGACCACAATTCCCTCTTTGGTGGGCGTAACCGAAACCGTGTGGCGGCCGATCTGCGCGGCAAGAGAGGATTGCAATTGTTTTTGCATCCGATCGAGGTTGGCGCGTTCGGGCGAATCGGAGACTTGTTCGCGCGGAGAATTTACGATCCGTCCCATGCTTTCGATGTTCTGGACGTTTTCGGCCACTTGCACCACCGCAAAGGGCATGGGTTCGGTCGTAGCCAGCGCCGGCTGCGATTCGACGAATCGAAAATTCCCATTTGCTGAAATGCCACTTGAATTGCCACGGCCACTTGCCCGACCTTGCGTTTGTCCACCTGCGAGGAGGAGTAGTTAATATAAACGTCGACCACGTTGGTCATCGTATCGAAGAACAGATTCCACACATGTTCGATGATTTGCGACCGGGTTACCCGTTGGCCTTCATTGCGCATCAGGTACTCCAGCAAACCAAACTCTTTCGGAGTGAGTTCGATGGACCGATCGGCGCGTCGCACCGAGTGTTCCACTCGGTTTACCTCCAGGTTGTCCATACGCAGCATGGCCTGTTGGGAACGGCCGCCACGCCGCAGCAGCGCGCGCACCCGCGCGGAAAGCTCCACAAACGAAAAGGGCTTCAACACTAAATCGTCCGCACCCAGATCGAGCGCTTGCACGCGTTCCTCCGGGCGGTTGCGGCCGGTCAAGATCAAAATGGGCAACTGGGGCCGTTTGCTCCGGAACTTCTGCAAGACCTGCATCCCCTCGGCTTGCGGAAGATTCAAATCCAGTCTTGCGGCATCGTACTCATTTTCCTCGACCATGGACTCAGCTCCAGCGCCGTCGGTTGAGACATCCACGGTGTAGTGCTCGCTGCCAAATCCGTCGTTCAGAAATGTAGCGAGCGACGGATCGTTTTCCGCAATTAGCAAACGCATTTTGTATTTCTCCTGAGGAAGGGGAAACCTCAAGGGTATCGAAGGGGAAGCAAACTTAATTTAAAGCTAACGGAAGTGTCAAAGGAAATCTTCATTAAGCTGAAAAAAGTGTGAGGGAGTTAACCGTACTGCTCCAAATCGGAACATTTCCTCACGGAAATCTCACCGCTCTCTTACGAATGGGTCATTTTTTCCGGCTTGACCCATTCATCGAATTCTTCCGCGGTCAAATGGCCCAACTTTAAGGCTGCCGCGCGAAGGCTGGTGTGCTCGTGGTGCGCCGTGTGGGCAATTTCGGCCGCTTTATCGTAACCAATCTTCGGGCTGAGGGCGGTGACCAGCATCAACGAATTGTTAACATTTTCTTCGATGCGCGCCAGATCGAGCTGCATGCCGTTCACAGCGTGATCCACAAATGAACGGCACGCGTCGGTGAGCAACCGGACCGAATTCAGAAAATTGTGAATCATCACGGGCTTGAAAACGTTAAGTTGAAAATTTCCCTGCGAACCGGCGAACCCTATTGCCGCGTCATTGCCGAAGACTTGCACCGCGACCATGGTCATCGCTTCCGACTGCGTCGGATTCACTTTGCCCGGCATGATGGAAGAACCCGGCTCATTTTCCGGCAAGATCAGTTCCCCGAATCCCGCGCGAGGGCCTGAGGCCAACCATCGAACATCATTGGCGATTTTCATGAGCGACGCGGCAAGGGTCTTCAAGGCGCCGCTGGCGAAGACGATCTCATCGTGGGCCGAAAGCGCCGCGAACTTATTCGGGTGGGATTTGAACGGCAACTGGGTCAGCTCCGCAATTTTCTTCGCGGCGCGTTCCGCAAACTCCGGGTGCGCATTCAAACCGGTACCCACCGCGGTGCCGCCAATCGCCAGGTCATACAAACCCGGAAGAGTCTCCTTCAATCGCGCGATGTCGCGATCGAGCAAGCTGACCCACCCCGATATTTCTTGTCCGACCGTGAGTGGAGTCGCGTCCATCAAATGCGTCCGTCCAATTTTCACTACCCGAGCAAAGCTCTGTGCCTTAGCGTCCAAGGCATCGCGCAACCGCTGAACCGCCGGAATTAACGCCTCCGCCGTGCGCGACGCGGCCGCGATGTGCATGGCTGTCGGGAAAGTATCGTTGGAGGACTGCGACATATTCACGTCGTCATTGGGATGAACCGGCTTTTTACTCCCCATCTCGCCGCCCGCGATTTCGATGGCTCGATTCGAAATCACTTCGTTGGCGTTCATGTTGGTCTGCGTGCCGCTTCCCGTTTGCCACACGTGCAATGGGAAGTGCTCGTCGAGTTTTCCGGCGATGACTTCGTCGGCCGCCAGGGTGATTAACTTGGCTTTCTCCGCCGACAGCTTTCCCAGATCCTGGTTCACCAATGCGGCAGCCTTCTTGAGAATGCCAAAAGCGCGGATCAGTTCCGGCGGCATGGTGTCCCGGCCGATATCGAAATGGATCAGCGAACGCGCAGTCTGCGCGCCATAATAGCGGTCCACCGGCACCGCAATCTTGCCCATGCTGTCCGATTCGATTCTGGTCTGAGCCGTCGCCGCCACTGACGCCTTTGGGTCCAAATTCCCCTCCCCCTGAAAATCGTTAGGGTCCGGCCCATGTTTCCGCCCGGTCCTTATATAAGGATACTGCGAAAGAGCGCCGCGATGCAGCCGATCGCTGCCCGACAGTTCAATTGCTGGGGCCATGCGCTCGGTCAGCTGTCCAGCGATTGCCCTTTCGTACAGGCACGTTTTCGGAAACGGCTGCGATAGGATTAGCCTCGCCTTTCTTCGAACCAGAATAAAATTGGATTTCTCCTAGTCGACACCAGAATTGCGTCTAGCGGCCAAGCGTTCGGGCCGATATCCGAGGAACCAGACAACTCAATGGCATTCCTTTTCAAACCAGCGATCCCCACCGAGGGCATGGAGGGCTTAAGCACGCCAGCCGACCCGCTGTCGGTCGATGAAAAACGGCGGGCCGCGCCAGAACCAGCGGGTTCCGGCATTGAACCGGCCCCACCCGACGCGGTAGCGCTCGAGGAATTCCTGCTCAAGAATTTCCTCACGGAGGAAGCTCTGCCTGAAACGCCTTCGGAAAACGCGGCAGAGTCCAGTATGGAATTGCCGCGCGCCGAGGATCTAGAAACTGCTTTCGAAAACATCGTGAACGTCCCCGACGGCTTGTCGAATCCGATTATCAGCGTCGACGCGAATCTGCTATCCGATCTCGCCCAAGAATCGGTCATCCCCCAAAATCCCAAGCTGGAAGCCGTCGAATGGGCTTTGGAAGAGACGCTAGCAAACCACAAAGAATGGCTCGATTCCCACGGCGAGCTCGGCAAAAAAGCTGACCTGCGAAAGGCCAAGCTCGAAGGCATGGAGCTGATCGGCGTCGGCTTGCGTTACGCAGACTTGCAGGACGCGAACTTGAAGGCCGCCGATTTACTGCTCGCAGATTTGCGCGACGCGTCTTTGATCCGTTCGAATTTGCTGGAGACGTGCCTGGTCGGTGCGAACCTGGAAGGCGCGAATCTCGAAGGCGCTTCGCTGGAGAGCGCCATGGGCTTGCTGCCCCGCCAGCTGGCTGGAACAAATCTGCACGAAGCATCCTTACCGGCGCAGATTCTGGAATTCAACGCGTTGCCCACGTTTTCTGCCGGTTCGAAAACGGTCGGACGGTTGTTCATCACCATGATGATCGTCTGCTTTTTGTCCTTTGTGATGATTTTGAAGACGAAGGACATTCAGCTGCTCGCCGACACCGCGATCATTTCGTTCTTGCATTCGCCGGCTGCGGCGGCCGCGATGCCTACCGACGAAATTTATCTTCTGGCCCCGGCTCTTCTGGTGGCTCTCTTCTTGTTCTTCTTGTATCGCCTGCAAGAGGTGTGGGACGCGGTGCTGGAGTTGCCAGCCGTTTTCCCGGATGGCCGGATGCTTGGGCAGAATGCGCCGCGAATTATTACTGGCCTGCTGCGCACTCACTTTCGCTGGATGGATCACGACGGGCATTCGACCCGCATGATCGAGAAAAGCTTTTCCGTTCTGCTGGCATATTGGACCGTGCCGATTGTTCTGCTCATGTACTGGTTGCGCTACCTGACGGCTCAGGATTTTCACGGAACCCTGCTTCACCAGGTCCTGCTGCTCATCGGTGTTGGCGTCGCCTTCTATTGCTCGACAAAAATCGGGCGGCCCGGCGAAAAATGGCCCACGGACGAAAAGCCGATTCCTCCGGTTCTTGCCAAGCTAAAGGCGTTACGACCGGTCACGATCCTGGTCACGTTATTCGTTGCGATGTCGCTATTGGCTGGAGGCGTCATCGCCGGAATTCCGCACGAGAAGCAGCGGGCACCGCAATTCATGTCCGCGGACCCGCGACGCTGGGCTTCAAGCGTGATGTGGTTGGTCGGATACGATCCTTACGCGGAGCTAACCGAGGCTTCGATCTCTCGCCGGCCGGCAAACTGGAACGGCGCGGACGATCAGGTCTCGTCGGTGGTCGGAGCGCACCTGAACGGAACGAAATTTCGGTATGCGCAAGCGTACGAAATCTTTCTGGCCAACGCGCGCCTGTTCCAGGCTGACCTGCAGGGCGCCTTTCTTTCCGGCGGCGATTTGCGAAATGCGGACCTGGGTCAGGCGAATTTGCGATTCGCCATCCTGGATCGCGCGAACCTGCAGCACGCGAACCTGGATCGCGCCCGCATCGACGGCGCAAACTTGTCCCGCACCGATCTGCGTGGGGCGAATCTTTCCTATACCTCGGCAGTCGGCGCGAGTCTGCCGGATGCGCGACTCGACGGCGCCAGCCTCTACAGCGCGAATCTGGAGAACGCTTCACTGCTTCGCGGCAATCTCGAAAAGGCCGATTTGCGCGAAGCCCGGCTCGTCAACGCCAGCCTGGAAGGTGCGGATCTGCAGCAAAGCTACTTGTGGTCCGCGAAGCTTCCGGGAGCAAGCTTGCGCAAAGCGCAGCTGGCCACCGCGATCTTTATTGACGCTGACCTCAGTAACGCTGACCTGAGCGGCGCGCAATTCAATGGCACGGTGTTAAATGGCGCGAACCTGCAGGGCGCCATCCTCGATGGCGCCGATTTGCGCGGAGTCTTGCAACTCAGCGTCGCCCAGGTGTGTTCCACGAAATCGCGCAACGGCGCGATCTTCGAAGAGTCGTTCCGTGCGCAGGTTGACGCGCAGTGCGGCGGCGCGCCGGCACCGAAAATTCCCCAGTAGTTTCGCAGCGCGCCAACTGGCGGCACGCTAAGCACTGCGCACCCGAGTCAGTTACAATGTAGCTCTGCCTGATCGTCAGGCGTTTCCAAGTGAACTCCCCGTCAAAACCGAATATTCCAGCCAGATTTTTGTCTGGTGCCCTGATGTTGGGCATTGCGATCGTGACCTGGCTTCTGATTTATGTTCCTGGCCTGGCGCGTCCCGGATTGCTGGACGATGCCGACTCCATCCACGCCGAAGCGGCGCGCGAAATGCTTTTGAATCACAACTGGGTCACTCTTTACATCAACGGCATTCGATACCTGGAAAAAGCCCCGCTGATGTACTGGTCCGTTGCGACGAGCTACAAATTATTCGGAGTTGGCGAGTGGCAGACTCGCCTTCCGCTGGCTTTAGCGGTGCTGGGCCTGGCGTGGTGCGCTCTTCTGTTTGGCAGGCGTTTCCTTGGGAAAGAAGGTGGATTTTATTCGGCTTTGATTCTGATCACCGCGCCCGGAATTTACATCTACACGCGGTTTCTGATTCCCGATGTGGTCGTGGCGATGTGGTTGACGCTCGGCTTGTACCTTTTCCTCATCGCTTACGAGCAAGACAACCCTTCGCGTTGGATTTGCTGGGGATTCGCGGTAACCGTCGCGCTGAACGTGCTCACCAAGAGCCTGATCGGCATCGCTTTTCCCGGGATGATAATTTTTGTTTTCGTGCTGGTGACCTGCGGCTTCAAAAAGCTTCTGAAGATGCATCCCATTTCAAGCACGTTCGTTTTTCTGATCGTCGCTGCACCCTGGCACATCCTTTCGACGATTCGCAGCCCGGCTCAGCCCGCGGGCCCAGAACGCGGCTTTTTGTGGTTTTATTTCATCAACGAACAATTCCTGCGTTACATCAACAAACGCATTCCTCGCGACTACGACAAAGTTCCTCTGCTGGTTTTCTGGGCACTGCTCTTGGTGTGGCTGATTCCCTGGTTCGTTTTTCTGTTCCCGGCGTTGAAACAGATTCCTTTGCGGATCCGCGCATGGCGTGAAGCTCTTGATGCGCGCGCGCGAGTCAATCTGTTCCTGGGCGTTTGGGCCGGCGTGATCATGTTGTTTTTCAGCTTTTCCACTCGACAGGAATATTATTCGTTGCCCGTGCTTCCGGCGCTGGCGCTGCTGATCGGGGGCTGGCTGCAGCGCGAACGCGAATCTTCAGCTGGAAGTCCAGAGCGTCGCATCGGTCTGCGTGCGTCGACTGCATTGCTTGCAATCGGTGTGCTTGGATTTGTGGCGGCGATGACCATGCTGGCGGTGACGCATCCATTTCCGCCCGGCTCCGATATCGGCACCGTTTTGGTTTCTCATCCCGGCGAATACAAATTGTCGCTCGGACACATGCAAGACCTGACCATTCCGTCGTTCGGTTTATTTCGGACTCCTCTGTTGTTGATCGGGCTCGGACTCCTGTTCGGCACGGTGGCGAACTGGATTTTCCGCCGGCGCGGCGGCCTGATCGGTGCAAATCTGTCGCTAACCGCGATGATGATCGTGGTGCTCTATTGCGTGCACCTCGGATTCGTCACCTTCTCGCCGGAACTCACTTCTAAGTCGATGGCCGTGCAGATTCGCAACGAACTGCAGCCCGGCGACACCATCGTCATCAATGGAAAGTACGAGCGAGGTTCGACCCTGAACTATTACACCGGGCAGCAGGTGTATGTCTTGAACGGGCGAGATGGCAACCTCTGGTTCGGCTCGTTTTTTCCCGGCGCGCCGGATGTGTTTCTGGACGATGCCTCCTTCGCGCGTTTGTGGGCCGGGAAAAATCGAGTATTCTTTTTTACGGAAGACTATATGAAGGACGAAGCGTTGCACGGCATCGATCCCACAACGGTAAGAGTTTTTGCCACGCAGGGCGGGAAGTTCGTGCTGACGAATCAAGGCTTTTCGCGCCCATGAAATGAATCCAAGCTCTCTTGCTGCAGCGCGAGTAAAAGAAAATTGATTTAAGTTGATAGCCGAGCTAACGATCCTTCGGAGGAATTGATGCACCCATGGCATGACCTAAGTCCCGGTGAAAACGTCCCGAAAGAATTCGACGCCGTAATCGAGATCCCCACCGGTTCGAGCGTGAAATATGAACTCGATAAAACCAGCGGCATCATCCGTATGGATCGGGTGCTGTATTCCGCCGTAATTTATCCGGCAAACTACGGCTTCATTCCCCAGTCGCTGGCCGAGGATCACGATCCGCTCGATGTCCTGGTGCTGTGCCAAGTTCCCGTCGTGCCCCTTACCGTGATGCACGCGCGCACCATTGGCCTGATGGCGATGATCGATTCCGGAACGCTCGACCACAAGATTATCGCGGTCGCCACCGCCGATCCCGAATACAACTCCTACCACGAGGCCAGCGAGTTGCCGCCGCACAAGCTGGCCATGGTCCGCCGTTTTTTCCAGGACTACAAGCAACTCGAGGGCAAAATCGTGGAGGTTGACGAATTCCAGTCCGCGTCCGCCGCCTATCCGGTCATCGAAAGCGCTCTGGCCCGCTACGACAAGAAACGCCGAGCCGGCCACCACAAGAAATAGCGCGGCCGCTGACTTCAGGTGCTTTGTCCCTACCAGCACCCAAGGCGATAACCAGGCGAACTGTACTAACTTGCCCGTTTTCTGTCCGTTCGTTCAGTTGTGCTGCACTTTCGCTCCTCTTCATACTGGATGAGCCGTTTCTTGGGAAATGTGATTAGCGATAACCTTGGGGATCGCCGTGCGACTCTCGCCTCGCTCTGGTTCATACGACTCGACTCGCTCCTGCGCGCTGCTTCCCCAGCATTGGACTGACAGATTCAAAAATTGTGCAGGGCTTGAACCTGTCGCGATCGCTCGAAGCACCGGACGCCCGGAACATGCCACGGGCCGCGAATGCTGGCGGAGGAAAAAATGAGTCGGACGCTTGGAGCACTCGTACTTGTTGCAGGTTTCGCGTGGATCCCTTCGGCCCAGGCCGGCACCACGAACGTAAAGTGCGCCATGAACGAAGACCGGGTGTGGGTCTACGAATCGGTCGTTGATTTCAACCTCTCCGCCAAATTGAAATGCGGGGAACCGGTCCAAATTATCGGCCGCGTGAAAGGCTACGTAAAAGTACAGACGCAATCTGGAGTGGAAGGCTACGTGGCCGATAGCGCGTTTCCCAAATCCGCGCTGCCGCCCGAACCTGAGGAAAAACCAAACGACGTTGGATCTGCTTCCGCCGCGGCGCTCGCCCACCATACCGCGCCTCCGAGCGTGGACGCGCCACAAACAACCGTGGCTGTCGCCTCGCCGATGCCGGCAAAATCGAACACAAATGCCATAGCGTCGACTGCGCCGTCAGTGCCCGTAAATTCGACACCGGCGCCGGCCGTAGCTTCGAATGTCGCCACTACAGTTGCACCAGCACCGGCACCGGCGCCTGTACCCGTGGCCGTGAAACCTCAGCCGGCTGCTGTTGTTCCGGTCGTCGCCGCTGCGGCAAAACCGCAGCCTGTTGTTGTGGCAAGTGCGGCTCCGGCGCCGGCTCCATCGGCTTCCCCGGTTGCGGCTTCAGTCGCACAACCTTCGCAACCTGCCGCAGTCGAAATAACGCTTTCGACTGCGTCAGCTCCAGCCGCTGCAAGTTCCAGCGCCGCGCCAGCGCCTGTGGCCGCTCCGGCCGCGGTTGCGCCAGCCCGACCCGCACCCGCGCCAGTCGCCGTAAATTCACAACCGGCCGCCGAGCCCCTTGCGGCAGCCTACAGTTCGGGCTCTACGGCTCCGGTGGCCAGCGATCGAGCGCCCAGTGCCGCGCAACCGGCGATCCAGCCGGTGTCGGACAGCGTTTCTCGTCCCGCTCCGCCGCCGGTGAATCCAGACGAAGACGAAGACACCGCCGTGCACGCTCTCGAAAACGAGAACGCCGGCTGCACGCACTTTTTTTCGGCATACGGACTTTCACCCAACCAGTACAAGTGGCTGGCGCAAAATCGCAAGAAGGCGTTCCCCAGCGTCTGCCCGGCGCCGAATCCCTCGATGGTCGATTTCGTGGTGATCTTCACGCATGACGTGGCCTTCTATAACGTGACCATGCCCACGGCGGTGCACGTCGATGGCAATGGTTTTTCCGACTGGACTCCGATGTCTACCGTGGACAACTCCTTAATGACCCAATCCGAAGCGAATAGCAGCCATCATGAGTACGTTTGGGTATTCCACACCACTCGCGGCGCCTTCGATCCGGCGAAATTCTCGGCGAGGCGCAAACCGCTGTTCTCCAAGGGCGAGACGAATATGTTGGGATCCCATGGCGGGTACAAGACGGTCATGGATGCGCTGACGTACATCGAAGAAGCCCCGACCGCGCGCTAGTTGGTGGATTGCAAGAGCCGCAAACCGCCGTCCAAGAGGGCCGCGCGCGGTCACCGCGTTCCTCTCAGCGCACACGACGTCACTCCTTCCTTGTGCCGTCTCGCAGAAGATGCGATAAGAAATTCCAACACGGCCTGTTCTGATCGTTGCGACGACTCTTGGGAGTTCTCACATGAAGAAGCAAGTTGTAGCCATTGCCCTGCTACTGGTGTTTGGCGCCACAGCGCACGCGCAACGCAACACTTCGATCTCTGACGATGAATCGAAAATTCGCGCGTTGGAAAGCGCCTGGAATCTTGCCGAGGAAGAAAAGAACATCAGCGCGTTGGATCAAATGCTGGCCGCAACTTTCGTCTACACCGAATTCGACGGCTCGTTTTCCGACAAGGCCCAATTCCTGAAGACGGTCAAAACATCCGCTCCAACCTCCGATCAGATTACCAACCAGGAAGTCGCGGTAGCACTCTATGGAAATACCGCGGTGGTGACCGGAATATTCAAGGAAAAAGGAATCGAGAACGGAAAGCCATTTACGCGGCGAGGCCGGTTCACGGACACCTGGCTCAATCAGAACGGCGTTTGGCTTTGCATCGCTAGCCAAGCGACGCTGCTTAGCCACTAAAGGCCAAAAGTTTCCAGGTCTCGCGCACGCTGTCAGGCAAATTTCTTGAACTGTAGCGAGGCCGAGTTTATGCAGTAGCGCAGGCCGGTGGGTGGGGGGCCGTCGTCAAAGACATGTCCCAAGTGCGCGTCGCAGCGCCGGCAGGTAACTTCCTCGCGCGTCACCCCGAAACTGTGATCTTCTTTCGTCTGAATATTTTCCGGTGCGATAGGCGCCCAAAAACTGGGCCATCCTGTACCGGAATTGAATTTCGTTTCCGAACTAAACAGCGCCGTCGCACAGCACAGGCAGCGAAACAGCCCCCTCTCTTCTAAATTCCAGTAGGCGCCGCTATAGGCAAATTCGGTGTCGCCCTTTCTGGTAATTTCGTAGATTCCGCGCCCCAGCAATTCGCGCCATTCGTCGCCGGTTTTGACGACCTTCAGCACCTGCACCGCATCCTGCCGAACACCGGCATCGGAGAAATTTACAATCGTGACTATCTCAGGAGGAGTGAGGCCGAGAGCGCGTTTTTGGCTGGCGTGAGCGCTTTGAATTCGAAATCGCAGGAAAGCCGCTGCAGAAATTGCCGCAACACACGTGAAGAGGAAGATCCGGCGTGAGGAGTTGGTCCGACCTTCTTTTCCGTCCAGATTTGGTTCGAACATTTTAATAGCCAGGCACTTAGGTTCGCTCGCCAGATACCTGGTTAAGGCTACCAGCCAATTGTCTCGTTTGGAACATTCAAGTTCTTTCGCTCCTGCTATAAAAAATACTGGAATCATAGATTGCGTATCTGCTGAAGGGGGCTTCCTAAGTGGACCGAGAGTACGATGTTTTCGAAAAGTTTCCGGACGGCTCGCAGATCTGGAGAGCATTCGTAAAAGGCCTGATCGAGGCTCGCGCCCGGGTCGTCGAACTGAGCGAGACGTCTCTGAACGAGTTCTATGCGATTCACACCCCTACCAAAGAAGTTGTGGCCACCTCACCGAAGCGTTACGAATAATTCGATCCCCTTCAGGGTGTCGTGGTTTTTCCAAGCTTCTCACCGTCGTTAAACCCAGGGAAGTCATCGCAATTTCCTCCATTGCAGGCTGCATCAGCAACCGGGTAGCATGGATTCCGCTGGACCAACTAACGTTCAACGAAAAATTACCGATTCGCCGTAAAACTGCGCTAGCATCTGCTGTCGACAAAACTACGGAGCTGAAAATCGATGAAAACGATTGGAATTGTGAGTGGAGCGGTGCTCTTCGCCGTAGCCGGGCTGGGAATTTCGGCCAGCGCGGTCAAGCAAGGAGTGGCCAAACCGGTCGTTCAGAAGGCCGCCTCCCATCAAACTGGGGACGTTGCCCGTGGAAAATATCTGGTAGAAGAAGTCGCCATGTGCGGCGAGTGTCACACCCCGCGCGACGCCCAGGGCAATTTGATCGAGGCGCGCGACTTGCAAGGCGCGCCCACCTGGATCGCGCCGGTTCACCCCGATTCCAATTGGGCCTGGAACGCTCCGACCCTCGCCGGTTTCGCGGGCTACTCCGACGCGGATGCTGTCAATATTTTGGAAAAAGGGATCGGGGCAAACGGGCAGCCCATTCAGCGTCCCATGCACATTTACCATATGTCGCATGAAGACGCGCTGGCCATCGTCGCGTACTTGAAATCGTTGCCATCTCTTCCGCAATAAAACCGGCGCACGCTACAGCGCGGGACAATTACTTATCGGGTTTTGCATGTATTCCGCGCCAGGCGGCAATCGCGGACCATGTGTAGCTTGAAATCCTTGGGACCCGCGAGCTCCGATGCCTAAGAAATTAGCCAAGCCTGCCGCGCGCAAGCCCCCCAGTGGTACATCGTCGCGCGCGCCGAAAATGCGAGAAGGCCGCATTCCGCTCGGCGTCAACGACGCGGAAATCGAAGTTGAAGGCGGCACCGCCAAGCTCACCAACCTCAACAAAATTTTCTGGCCGAAGCTCGGCCTGACCAAACGCGACCTGCTCCAATACTATCTCGACGTTTCGCCTTACTTAATGCCCCACCTGAAAGACCGCGCGATGGTCATGAAGCGCTATCCCAACGGCATCGACGGTGGTTTTTTCTTTATGAAGCGTGCTCCGTCCGGCCGGCCTTCGTCCGTTCCCGTCTGCGCTATCGAGCATGGCTCCGGAAACGTCATCGACTTCCCGGTGGTCCAGCACGTCGCTTCGCTCATGTGGGTCGTGAATCTGGGTTGCATCGATCTGAATCCCTGGTATGCCCGCTGCGACGACGTGTATCGCCCCGATTTTCTGCAATTCGATCTCGATCCGGTTGAAGGCACCAAGTTCGAGCGTGTGCTGGAAACCGCGCTGGTCGTTCGCGATGCTCTCGATTCCCTGAAAATCACCAGCTACGCGAAGACCACGGGTTCGCGCGGAATTCACGTTTATGTTCCCATCGAACGTGGACCGCTGCAGAAACAGGTTTGGACTTTCGCCAAAGCGCTCTCTCACGAACTATTGAACCGCAATCCGAAACTCATCACCGCAGAATATCGGGTGGCGCATCGCCCCAAGAATCACGTTTTGGTCGACTACAATCAAAACGCCTGGAACCGCACTCTCGCCTCGGTTTACTCCGTCCGCCCCAAGCCGGCCGCTACCGTTTCCACTCCGGTTACCTGGAAAGAAATCGAACGTGGATTCCGCATGGAAGATTTCGCCATGAAGACGGTGCTGCCCCGGTTCAAGAAGCTGGGCGATCTGTGGAAGCCGCTGCTCGAGAACAAAGGCCGCACCAACCTGGAAAAATTCTTGTGACTTTGCCCCTCGCCAAGACCTACGCTCCGATGGAAGCATTGCCGGCCTCGGAGCTTCCGTCTGGTCGTAACTGGCAATACGAACCTAAATGGGATGGTTTCCGTTGCCTGGCCTTCCGCGACAGCGCAAAAATCGATCTGGAATCAAAATCCGGCAAACCTCTCACCAGGTATTTCCCGGAACTCGTCGATACGCTCGCCGCGCTCAAAGCAAAGAAATTCGTTCTCGATGGCGAAATTGTCATTCCGGTTGACGGAAATCCGTCCTTCGATCATCTACTGATGCGGATTCACCCTGCCGCCAGTCGCGTATTGAAGCTCAGCAAGGAAACGCCTTCCGTTTTTATCGTGTTCGATTTGCTGGTAGACGATGCGGGAAAATCGCTGATCAAGGCAACGTTGCAGGAACGGCGCACGGCGCTCGAAAAATTCGCCAGAAAGAATTTCAAGAAGGACGGTCTCCTGCGACTCTCCCCAGCCACCAGCGATTTGTCCATGGCGCGCAAATGGTTTCATATGGGCGTCGGCCTGGACGGTATTGTCGCCAAGCGCACCGATCTTCCCTACCAGAGTGGCAACCGCGAGGGTATGCAAAAAATCAAAACCCAGCGAACCGCGGACTGCGTTGTCGGCGGATTTCGCTACCTGGAAAAAGCCAAACAAGTTGGATCGTTACTTCTGGGCCTATACGACCAGGCCGGTTTGCTGGATCATGTCGGCTTTTGTTCTTCGATCAGCAACGAAGAACGCCCGGCCTTGACCAAAAAACTGCAAAAACTGATCAAACCACCGGGCTTCACCGGCAGAGCTCCCGGAGGCCCCAGCCGGTGGAGCACGAAACATTCCCTCGAATGGGAGCCGCTGGCGACGAAACTCGTCGTCGAAGTGCAATTCGATCATTTCACCGGCGGCCGCTTTCGCCACGGCACAAAATTTCTACGTTGGCGCCCGGAGAAATCTCCGCGGGCCTGTACCATGGACCAAGTTCAGCGCGAACACCGCGCAGCGATGGGTTTACTGTAACGTTTGGCCAGCAATTTCACGGATTCGCATAAGCGAGGGCGCCATGCCAGCTTCCACTTGGAAAGGGTTCATCACCTTCGGACTAATTTCCGTTCCAATCCGTTTATTTGCCGCTGCGCGTTACTCGCATATTCGTTTTCACGAAGTTCATCGCAAATGTGGCAACCGGGTGCATCAGCAACTCTATTGCCCGTACGACGAAGAGGTTGTTCCCCGCGACGAAATCGTGATGGGCTATGAAACCGACGACGGCAAAATGGTCATTATTGATCCGCAGGAACTGAAGGCGCTGCAGCCGCAATCATCTACCGAAATGGAGATTTCGCAGTTTGTGTATCTGGACGAAGTCGATCCCATTTATTTCGAAACCTCCTACTTTTCCGTTCCCGAAGAGGCCGGGCGGCGCGCCTATGGCCTGATCCTCAGCACCATGAAACAGATGAAAATCGCGGCGATCGCCAAAGTCACCATGCATCAGCGTGACCGCTCCATCATCATCCGACCCTACGACAAGGGATTAGCCGTGCACACGCTGTATTATCCGAATGAAATTCGCGAAGTTCCCGGATACGGCAAGGAGCCACCCAAGAGCCAAAACCGTCAGGAGCTTTCGCTGGCGGAACAGTTTGCGAAAACCCTGATCAAGCCTTTCCAGCCGGAGAAATTTCACGACGACTACCAGGCCAGCGTACGCGAATTGATCGAGAACAAGGCCAAAGGCAAAGCAGTTCCGATCATTCCCAGGGGGAAGAAGCTCGCGCCGGTCATCGATTTGGCAACCGCATTAAAAAACAGCATCGCCAACAAAAAAGCGTCCGGCGCAGCCGCCTCGAAACGGAGTCCAACCATGAGGTCATCAAAGGGCCGAAAAAGCGCCTAGACGGCACCGCTACAGTCGATCTTGGCGAATCGCCCGCCGATATACCTCATCGAATAGGGGGTATGCACCCAGAATTCCTCAGGCGGCCATGAGCGACTCTTACAATCCGGGGCGGAGTGCCAAGGAAAACAATGGCATCGCGTGACGTAATTTTTTGGGCGGTCGACACCCAGGCGGATTTCATGTTGCCCGATGGCAAGCTTTACGTCCCGGGGGCGGAACACTTATTGACGAATCTGAACCGTCTGGTCGATCAAGCTCGTGAAGGTCGTGTGCTTTTGATTTCCCATGGCTGCATTCACCTCGAAGGCGATCCGGAATTCGCCGAGTTCCCACCGCACTGCATTCGCGATACGCCCGGTGCCAAATTCGTGCCGCACGCACTCGCCAACAAAGTTTTCACCGTGCCCAACCACGAAAATGCCGTGCTTCCAGAGGATCTCCACGAGCACGAACAAATCCATCTGGAAAAGGATACCCTCGACGTTTTTCAAAGCCGCCATGTTGCCGAGATAGTTCGGCGCTTAAACCCGAATGCTGAGATTTTCATTTTCGGGGTGGTGACGGAAATCTGCGTTCGCTTCGCAGCCAGAGGCTTGCTCGAGCAAGGCCGCCATGTGTCCATCGTGGAAGACGCTATTGCCACGCTGAATCCCGCCGAAGGTCAGCGCGCCCTCGCCGAACTTCGCGCCTTGGGCGCAAAAATTGTCTCCACCGGGGATGCGATCAAGGCCGCAGTAAATGCCGCCCAAAACCTCATCGCTAGATCCCCTGACCGTTCCATCGGGTCGGAGCGATCCTCTTAAACAAATCGCTGTTCCACGAATTGTTCTCCTGATCGAACCTGAGCCACAAAAAAAACGGGCATCCGCTGCTTCGCGGATACCCGTCCCAGCCTTCAGCCAGACTCTGCACTTATTTAGGCTTACCACCGCCGTGTTCTTCCGGGGCCGCATGCTGCTGTGGTGGCGCTTGACGTTGCTGCAATTGCTGCTGTTGTTGGGTGTGCTTCTGCACCAACGTGTCGGTTTGCTGTTGGTGCTTTTGTTCCAGTTGCTGGTTTCGCTGGTCGCTGGCTTTCTGTTGGGTCGCACGCTGGTGGTCTTTCTCCTGCTGCGCCGCCAGCTTCTGGCGTTCCTGATCCTGCTGCTTATACATTTTGTCCTGCTGAGTCTGGTATTTCTTGTCCAATGCCGGATTTCCGGTGTTCGGCGCGGTGCGCGTTGCGGGCTGAATGTCCTTGACGTGGCTCGGTTTGGCGGCAGGCGTCGCCGCTTCGGTCCGCGCTACGTTGTTGTTTTCGGTGCGCGCTGCTCCGTTGTTCGCCGTGCGTTCAGGAGCCTTGTAAGGAGCGCCGGCTTCTCGTGCCGCCACGACTCCATTGCCCTTGAATTCATTCGCCCGCTGCGTTGCGGCAATCGGCGGCCGTCCCTGGTTCGCTGATGCACGAAGCTCCGGATTGCCGCGTGCGGCGGCCACGTGCTGCGTCTGCGCCGCTACTGGCGGGATGTGTCGCTCACTTGCCGCCCGTTCCTGCTCTGCGGTGGCGCGAGCTTCCACTCCGCCATTGCCTCCGTTGTAACTCACCCGGTTGTTGACCTCGGTCACTCGCGTTTCATACACATTGTGGATGACCGTGACATTCACGTTAGTTACCGCACGGTTGTAATAGAAATGATCGTGGTCCCAGCGGCCGCCCTCGTACCCATTGCCAAAATAACCGAAGCCGTAGCTGATGCCGCCATAGAACCCTACGGTCGGGCCCCAATATCCTTCATGGAAAAAGAATGCGCTGCCGCCCCAGCCCCAATACCCGGGCGTCCAGAGGTAGCCCACTTGCGGCGCTTCAATCCAGGTTCCGGGAACCCAGTAATACCCGGCGTCATCCGCATAGGCCCAATATCCCGGCGTCCAGAGGTAGCCGTCCCCTGGGCAAACCGGCTGCTCGTACACCGGCAGCGCCGGCGGACCGAACGATACGGAGATTCCAATCTGTGCAAAAGAAGGTGCCGCAAAACAGAGCAGCGCTCCCATCACCAACAGCAACGAACGAATCGACGACCTGATTTTCATCGTGTTCCTTCCGCCGGCTCGTCTTTGGCGTACCCGGTGAAGCTTGCGTCCTGCGGGCTGCGAGGATCGAGCGGCACTGTAAGAAGCATCGTGAACGGAGTTACCGAGCGAAAACGAAACTCACCATGCAGTCTATTGTAGAAAGCCAAGCTCAACGGCTCTATCGGGATTTGAGTGTAGCTAGGGCAGGAAAATGTCTGTATCCGGTTAGCCGTCCGTCGCGCAATTCCCGGGTTGAGTGAGCCAGATGCATCTCGTTAATTTATGGAAGGAAATGATCGCACTACAAGCTTCTCCGATCCGTAACCGTGTTGCCATCCAATCCTCTGCTTACTATCAAACTATTCTCCCGCAAATCCTCGTAGACTTCGCGAAACGACTGGAGCAAGGAGGTCTCATGGTAGGAAACTCCGTGCGCTGCGCAATAAGCTCTCACTATTTTTTGAACCTCGCGCAATTTGTTGGTCGGCATGGTCGGAAACAGGTGGTGCTCGATCTGGCAGGTCAAGCCGCCGGTGGCGTAGTCGACGCCGGGATGCTTCTTGATGTTCCGGCTGGTCAGCACTTGTTCGCGGAAGAAATTCACGGCTTTGGCGCCATCGAGCAAAGGCATTCCCTGATGGTTCGGAGCGAAGATCAGCGTCAGATACAGTCCTAAAAACATTTGCTGGGCTACGAAGAACAAAACTGCGTGCCACCAGCTGAGCAGAAAACACAGCAGGCCTAAAAACCAGCACAGATGCAGAACCAGGAAGCCCACCTCAATCACCGGATGCGCGACTTTATGGTGCAGCAGGTACCGCACGCTATCGACCTTCAGCACGAACGCTTCCAGCAAAGACAAAGGGAAGAAGCAAAAATGCTGATAACGCACGGAGAGGCGCGCGAAGCCGCGCTTGCCCACGGCCTGCTCCTTCGTAAACGCGAATAGTGGTATTTCTACGTCGGGGTCGGCGGTAATGTGATTTGGCGAGCAATGATGCAGATTGTGTTTGTTGAGCCACCAGCTATAGCTAAATCCGAGTAGAAGATTCGAATGAATCAAACCGAGTACTTCGTTCCCAGCCGGCTTGCTGAAAATTTCCTGATGGCCGGCGTCGTGAACGATAAAACCTAGCTGCGCGAACACGAACGCCAGGAAAGCGGCATTGAGCAGCTCAATCCAGGGATTGTGAAACGATTTTATCAGCAGAAAAGCGGCGACCAGGAACACAATGTTTAGAAGCATCTTCCAGGCGTAATACGCCGGCTGCCTGGCGAGTAATCCACTTTTCCGTACGAGTGCTTGCAAGTCGCGAAATTCGTCGCCCGCTGCTGAGGTCATCGTTTCCTTTAGCTTTGAACGCCCTAGTTACAACCAGCAGCCGCTTTTGAAGAGGGAAAATGGTGCGCCCGGCAAGAGTCGAACTTGCGACCTTTTGGTTCGTAGCCAAACGCTCTATCCAGCTGAGCTACGGGCGCTCCGATATGCAAATGCGGTCCAAGTAGATTACGACACACTGGGCGAGACTTCAACAATCTCCATCGCGTTTTTCCACGTAGCTTCGGCATTTCGCGCGTGGTCCGCAGCGCCAACTTTTTGCTGGCGAATCTGACCTCGACGTAAGCGATAAACATGGCGTCGGCAGGCCGCACGTCCGAGTTCTCTCCGCCAACCGCAAGCTCAGGTCCTCACCGTATTCGTGGTTAAATTCAGTCCAAACTGCTCGTGGAAGTCTTCATCTAGCTGTCACGCGACAGTAACAATCTCCCGATAATTTCGCCCCTACATTTCCAACCCAACCCAGGATGAGGTGCCGGATGGCGACTCAGCTCGACGCAATTGATAGGCACGAGGAAGTCGAACTCAAACGATCGCACGTGCTCGAAGGCAAGATGGCCAAACCGACCGCGCCGGCCAAGATTGGCATGGCAATTTTTGGCGTCGCGCTGGTGGTCGGTCTGGTATACGCCGCAACGCACCTGCTCGGCGACCTGGCGCAGGTTCATAACACCGGCGCGCTGACGTTCGTCCTTCTCGGCATTGCCCTGGCCACGGCTTTAGCCTTCGAATTCGTAAACGGCTTTCACGACACCGCCAATGCGGTCGCGACGGTAATTTACACGCACACCCTTGAGCCCCATGTCGCGGTGGTCTGGTCCGGCATGTGGAATTTCCTCGGGGTACTGGCCTCCAGCGGCGCCGTCGCATTCGGCATCGTCTCGCTGCTGCCGGTCGAGCTGATTCTGCAAGTCGGAGGCAGAGCGGGTTTCGCCATGGTCTTCGCCTTGCTCGTCGCGGCGATTATCTGGAATCTCGGTACCTGGTGGCTGGGCCTTCCCGCTTCCAGCTCGCACACTTTGATCGGCTCGATCATCGGAGTCGGGATCGCCAACCAACTGATGTCCGTGAAAACCGGAACCAGCGGCGTGGACTGGGGCCAGGCTACCAACATCGGAAAGTCACTGTTGCTCTCGCCGCTCGTCGGGTTTATCTGCGCCGGGCTGCTCTTAGTCATTTGCAAGAAAGTGATTCCGAACAAGGAACTTTACAAGGCGCCCGTGGGCGACACCCCTCCTCCCTTTTGGATCCGTGTGCTGCTGCTGATCACCTGCACCGGCGTTAGTTTCTTTCACGGCTCAAACGACGGACAAAAAGGAATGGGCCTGATCATGCTCATTCTGATCGGAACCGTTCCTACCGCGTACGCCGTGAACCACGCCGTGAACGCCACCCAGACCGAGGATTTTGTGGCCGTGTCGACGCAAACCGCCGGTGTCCTCGATCACTACGTTTCCCCCAGCGCCGTAATTTCCGACCCGCGCGAAGAAGTGACCGACTACATCCGCACCAAGCAATTCACGCCGAACACCATGCTCGCCCTTCGTGAATTGATCAACGGAATCGGCACCGAAATGGCGCAGTATCACGAACTCAAAGCGGTGCCGCAGGATAAAGTGCGCAACTTCCGCAACGACATGTATGTCGTCAGCGAAGCCCTGCGGCTGATGAAGAAAAACAACACTCCGCAGTTTTCTGCCGCGGATTCCTCCATCATCGCCAATTATAAAAAGCACATCGACAACGCCACCAAGTTCATCCCCACGTGGGTAAAAGTTGCGGTGGCCCTCGCTCTTGGCATGGGCACCATGATTGGCTGGAAGCGCATCGTCGTCACCGTCGGCGAAAAAATCGGAAAGGACCACCTGACCTACGCACAGGGCGCCGCCGCGGAAATCACGGCCATGGCCACCATTGGTGCAGCTGATTGGTTCGGCTTACCGGTCAGTACCACGCACGTACTCTCGTCCGGTGTCGCCGGCACCATGATGGCGAATCACTCCGGACTACAGATGTCGACCGTTCGCAACCTTGCTTTGGCTTGGGTTTTGACTCTCCCAGCGTCAATTACCCTGGCGGCAACTTTGTTCTGGTTGTTTAGCAAGATCGGATAAAACCGCGGCACAGATCTCAATTCCCTGCAGGCTCCGCGAATCGCGGAGCAGGCGCCCAACCATCGAGCCCGCAGACCAGAATGCAAAAATATTTTCTCGTACTCTGTTTGGCAGTCGTCTGTTCGCTGGCCCCGCGCGGTTTGCACGCGCAGGAATCGCCGCAGGATATCTGTCCGCGTCCGGCGATCGGCAACGCGGTTCCCGAGCCTGAAGATTTGCGCAGCCGGAACGGCGTCTTGTCGATTCAGCTCACCGTAAGAAACCAACGGGAAAAAGATGGGTCCACTCGCTATTGCTACATTTACGGAAACGGCGTCCAGTCTCCCAATCTCCGCCTCAAATCAGGCGATCTGCTTATCATGAAACTCAAAAACGATCTGAGCGATGCGGATCAACCCGCCTCAACCCACCAGCACGGGCAGCGTAGCGCAGCCGATTATTCCAATCCTTGCCAGAGTGGCGCGATGACGTCGACCTCCACCAACCTCCATTTTCACGGTTTGACTGTCCCGCCAGTCTGTCATCAAGACGACGTCTTAAAAACGTCTGTGCAACCCAGTGACCCGCCTTTCGAATACCGCTTTCGCATCCCCGACAACGAGCCGCCTGGTTTGTATTGGTATCACCCGCACATTCATGGATTCAGCAAAGCCCAAGTGATTGGCGGAGCTTCCGGCGCTCTGATTGTCGAGGGAATTGAGCGAGCGAATCCCGACCTCGCCGGATTGCCGGAGCGCGTGATGATTATCCGCGATCAGGACTTGCTGAATCCCGATTCGCCGCCCTCAAAATCCGAGCCGGTTGTGCCTAAAACGCTGATCGATCGCGACGGAGACTCGGCGAACAATGGCACCGGCTTCGGCAAGCCCGCCAAAGACCTCTCCATCAACTATGTTCCAGTTCCTTACCCTGACTACCCACCCGCCGTGATCACAATGAAGCCCGGCGAACGCCAATTGTGGCGCGTATTGAACGCTTCGGCCATTACCTACCTCAATCTCGCGGTGCTCTATGATCGCAAACCGCAAGAACTTGGCATTGTGGCTCTTGACGGAGTTCCGGTAAACGCGGATGGCGTTACCAAAAATGTGCTGAATGGACAGAACCACATCGGAATCCCTCCCGGCGGCCGCGCGGAATTCATTGTCCAAGGTCCCCCTGCCGGCGTTTCGGGCTTGCTCGTGACGCGCACCGTTGACACCGGTTCGGGCGGCGAAAACGATCCCAATCGAGCCTTGGCGACGCTGACGGCCTCGGCTGATGCGCCCGAACCGCGCTCGCGGCTCTCCGCTTCTCCCGAGCTGCTTCCCCCACCCACGCTCCCCTGGCTCGGCAACGTCGCGCCGGTGCGCACCCGTCGTCTTTATTTCTCCGAAAAATTGCTGGATCCCAACGATCCGAATAGCGCAACCACGTTTTTCATTACCGAAGATGGCAAGACCCCGGTGGCGTTCGACCCATCGAACGCGGTCCCGGACATCGTCGTGAAGCAAGGTGACGTAGAGGATTGGATCATCGAAAACCGCTCAACCGAACTCCACGCGTTTCACATTCATCAGATTCATTTCCTGATGATGGACTGGTCGGGTGTCCCGGTTAATGAGCCCTTCCTCCGCGACACCATCAATGTCCCGTATTACAACGGCCATACTCTGGCGTATCCCAGCGTCAGACTGCGTATGGATTTTCGCGACCCTAACTCCGTCGGCACGTTCGTCTATCATTGCCACCTGCTCGAGCACGAAGATGGCGGAATGATGGGCCTGATTCGAGTAGAACCTGCCGATTCACAACAAGCCAACGTTCCGGCGTCGCATCCTAATCCCGCCCAGACGCCGCGCGCAAAAACTTCCGGCAGAAATTAATTGCGCTGCTGAATTTGGAGCGCAAACGCTCGGTAGTGGTGTGTTCATTTCTCTTTGCCGGAAATTGCCCCGCTTTATTTTTCCATTCACATAATCAAAATGTTGCTGCAATGACCGACAGTTATCAATGCATCAGTCCAGAGTTTCTGGCTAATCGGCACATTTTTGGGCTTTTGTTTGAATTCGAAGAAAACCAGGAGGGTTGATGTCCTACAAGCACGTCGCTTCAAATGCTCTGCATTGCCTGCGCATCGGATTAACGGGCCTGGCACTGATTCAATTTACGATCGGTGGTCCGCTGGCCAGTTCCGTGCAAGCCGCGACCGATAACGATCAAAACACCACCTCACCCATCAAGCACGTCATCGTCATCATCGGTGAAAACCGCAGCTTTGATCACGTCTTCGCCACCTACCAGCCCAAGCCCGGCCAAAACGTAAGAAATCTTCTCTCCGAGGGGATCATCAAGGCGGACGGAACTCCTGGTCCCAATTTCGAGAAAGCCCATCAACGGGCCGCTGTCGATCTGGGAGAAAAGAAAAATGGCGACCCATTCCTGCTGAGCCCGCCCAAGCTCGATTTCGGCGGCGATGTGCTGCCCGCTCCGCTCGTCGGCGGCGCCAAAGATTCTTACATCCCGGATGACAGCTTGACCTTGGCCGAACAATCCGAAAACGGCTTGCCGACCAGCTATTACCCGTTCCTGGTGTCCGGTGGGACTGGCCTCACTTCGCACACTCCCGACACGCGTATCACCAACGTCAACGCGCTTCCGGCGGGGCCGTTTCAGCTGACCAACGGAAATGAATTCACCTACAACTCCTACGCCGCAAGTCCGGTTCACCGCTTTTACCAAATGTGGCAACAGCTCGATTGCTCCCGCGCGCACGCCACTGCGGAGAATCCCTCGGGTTGCAATGCCAAGCTGTTCTCGTGGGTTGAAGTTACGGTAGGCGCCGGCACCAACGGCGAAAAACAGGCCACCAATTTCGACACCAATTACCTGCCCGGCGCCACCACGACCGGCGAAGGCTCCACGGCTCTCGGGTTTTACAATGTCCAACAAGGGGACGTTCCCTATTTCAAGAGCCTTGCGGACACGTACTCCATGAGCGACAACTTCCACCAGTCCGTCGATGGCGGCACCGGTGCCAACCACATCATGCTCGGCCATGGCGACGCGATCTGGTTCAGCGATGGCGAAGGCCATGCCCAAGTTCCTCCTCACAAAATGAGTGTCGGCGTGGCACCCAATGCCGGCGTGGTGGATGAAATCGAAAATCCGAATCCGGCCACGGGCACCAACAACTGGTACACCGAAGATGGCTATGGCGCCGGTTCGTTCGGCTCACCCTCGTCGGGCGGCGGTTCTTACAGCAATTGTGCGGATCCCACCCAACCCGGCGTTTCGGCGATTGTGCAGTACCTGCAATCGTTGCCGCATCCGGTAGACCCGCACTGCGAAGTAGGTCACTACTACCTGCTGAATAACTACAATCCCGGTTACTTCGGTCAGGGTGAGAATGCATTCGCTGACACCAACGCCGCCAACACCGTCTTCACGATCCCACCGTCCTCCACGCGCAGCATTGGCGACGAACTCCTCGCCAAGAACATTTCGTGGAAGTACTACGGAGATCAGTGGGACAACTACGCCGGAACCGGCACGCCCGGCAAACCCGGATATGTCCCCGAAGATAAATATCAGATCAACTACGGAGCGGCAGGCTCGACCAACCCGCTTGGCCAGAACATCACCAACGCGGACGAGTACTGCAACATCTGCAACCCGTTCCAGTACGACACGTCCATCATGGCCAACGCGGCGGTTCGTCAGGCGCACATTCAGGACACTTCAAACCTGTATGCGGACATCGCTGACGGCAACCTTCCCGCCGTTTCCTTCGTCAAGCCCAGCGGGTTCGTGGACGGCCACCCGTCCTCGTCCAAGCTCAACCTGTTCGAAGGCTTCACCCAGAAGATCGTTAACGCGGTGAAGGCGAATCCTACGCTGTGGAAGGACACCGCGATCCTCGTTACCTTCGACGAAGGCGGCGGTTACTACGATTCCGGATACGTTCAACCGCTGGACTTCTTCGGAGACGGCACGCGCATCCCGATGATTGTCGTTTCCCAGTTCTCCACTGGAGGACGCATCACTCACAACTACTCCGACCATGTTTCGGTCCTGAAGTTCATTGAGCGAAACTGGAAGCTGCAACCGGTCACCTTCCGTAGCCGGGATAACTTCCCCAACCCCATCACCGTAGGTGATCCATACGTACCGGTGAACGGGCCGGCCATCAGTGACTTGTTCGAGCTATTCAGCTTTCCCAAGAACTAGGTAAGGCTGAAACCAAACGAACGATACGAAGGCGCCGGTCCGGTTATTCGGAAACCGGCGCCTTTGTATTTATTTTTTTAATTGGTGATTGAATCCCGCTGGTGCTAGGCTGGAAGAGTAATGGATCGCTCCTACATCGCCCGTGTCTGTTCCCCGTGCTGTTGTACTTGTCGCGGCTGGCGCGGGAGTGCGATCCGAATAGCTTAGCAATCTTAAACTAAATCGGATTTCAGGCCCGTTCACCACTCGCAGCACCGGTGAACGGGCCTTTTTCTTTTAGGAGCAAATTTGAGCGGTTCATTGGCGGCACCAATCAAGAAAGAGACTAAGGCGCAGAAAGTGGAGCGCCTGAAGCGCGAGAAGAACCCGTGGGCCGCGCTGGAAGAGATCAGGGAATTCGCTCGCCTCGGTCGCGATTCGGTGCTTCCGGAATGGGCCAGCACTTACTTCAAATGGTGGGGCATTTACACTCAGGGAGACGGCGCCGGAGCGACGGGCGGCACGGGTGGCGAAGGAAAAGCCACGCAGTTCTTCATGCTCCGCATTGCCCTGCCCAACGGCTTGCTTCGCTCCGATCAATTGCGCGCCATTTCCAGCCTTTCTGAACGCTACGGTCGCTCCGTCGCGGACATCACCGTCCGCCAGAATATTCAGCTTCACTGGCTAACGATCGAATCGATTCCCGAGGTAATGGAAACGCTGGACGCGGTTGGGCTCAGCCCTAAGGGAGCGTGCGGAGATGTGGTTCGCAACGTGACCGGCTGCCCGCTCGCCGGCGTAGCCGCAGACGAAATTTACGACGCATCGGCGCTGTCAGTCGAAGTGGCGCATCTGCTCACCGGCAATTCCGATTACTACAATCTGCCACGCAAATTTAAGGTGGCCATCACCGGCTGCCCGGTGTGGTGCTCGTATCCCGAAATTAATGACATCGGTTTGACTGCCGTCGAACGCTTCACCCACGGCAAAAAAGAAATCGGATTCTCTCTGCGCGTCGGCGGCGGTCTTTCCGCTGATCCGCATCTCGCCGTTCGTCTCGACGCCTTCGTTCGGCCCGAACAAGTGGTGCGCACCGTCCAGGCCATCACTGAAATTTTTCGTGATCAGGATAGCCTGCGCCAAAGCCGCGAGCGCGCCCGCCTGAAGCATCTCTTCACCCAACACGGTTGGACCGCCGATTCGTTTCTCGCCGAGCTGAATTCCCGACTCGGGTTCCAGCTCGAAGCCGCCGCGCGAGAAACCAAGCCCTCCGACGTTTATCGCGATCATTCCGGAATCCAGCCACAACGCCAGCCCGGTCTGTACTCCGTGGGAGCGGCGGTCTTGCGCGGACGGGTAACTGCGCAGCAACTTTGGGCCGCCGCAAATCTCGCCGATCGATTTGCAAAGGGCCATCTCCGCACCACCAATATGCAGAACCTCATTGTCGTCAACGTGCCAAAGGCTAACGCCCACGCGCTCGCTGATGGACTGAACGCGGCGGGTTTGGTCGTGAATGCCTCGCCGTTCTGGCGTGGAGCCATTGCCTGCACCGGGTCTGAATTCTGCAAACTGGCGATCACCGAAACGAAGAGCTTCACTCGCTGGCTGGTCGAAGAACTCGAAGTTCGCGTTCCGGGATTCGATCAGCAGCTCAAATTACACGTCGCGGGCTGCCCGAATTCCTGCGGCCAGCATTGGATCGCCGACATCGGCCTGGAAGGAAAGAAAATCAAGCTCGGCGACAAACTGGTCGACGCCTATTACTTCTGCCTCGGCGGCGCAGTCGGAGAACATCAGAACATCGCGCGCCTCAGCGGTTATCGCTGCGTCGCGCCCGAAGTACCCGCCGCCATCGAGCGCCTGCTGAGTACTTACATCGCGCAGCGCCACGATTCCGAGAATCTGCGCGCTTATTTCTCGCGACATTCGGATGCGGAGCTACGCGGCCAGTTGGCCGGCGAAGAAATTGTCGCCGTGAGCCGCGATCTTTCCCCCGGCCCAGTGCCGCATGGAGTCGCCGATTAGCCATGGCCGCGCCGCTATTTCCGGTGTTCATCAAACTAGCGGAGCGAGCTTGCCTCGTCGTCGGTGCCGGGGAAATCGCCACAGCGAAAATCGACTCGCTATTACAGTCTGGCGCCCGCGTCTTGGTTGTTGCTCCTGAAGCCAAAACGGAAGTCCGCGAGCTAGCAGAGTCCGGGCGAATTACCTGGGAAAGACGGAAGTATCAGCCCTCTGATCTCGACGGCGCTTTCCTGGCCATCGCGGCGACGTCGGATACCACGGTGAATCACGCGGTCTTCGCGGATGCGCAGCGGCGCGGCATTCTCTGCAATGCCGTAGATGATCCTCCCAATTGTGATTTCTATTTCCCGGCCGTCGTTCGCCGAGGAGACTTGCAAATCGCGATTTCCACGGCGGGAGAAAGCCCGGCGTTCGCCCAAAAAATCCGCCGCGCCCTCGAGGACGCGCTCGACGTCCATCTCGGCGACTGGCTCGCCGCTATTGGTCAGATCCGCCGGGACATTCTCGCCGCCTACCCCGCATCCGAAGCGCGCAAACTAGCGCTTCACGTACTGGCCAACGACGGAGCGCGCGAATCGACGACGTGCCCTGGACGAGAATCGTCTCACGCGCCCGAAGGCGCTGCGTTCAGGCCCGCGGAGCAACAAAGTCGGTCAATCGCGATCCACACGGTGCACACCCGATGAACACACCAGCGACGCAGTTCCCCGGAAAGGTGTTTCTGGTCGGCGCTGGTCCGGGCGATCCGGAACTCCTCACCCTCAAAGCTCATCGCCTGCTTCGGCAGGCGGACCTCGTGCTGCACGACGATCTGGTCAGCGCCGCGGTCCTCTCGCTGGCCGGCCGGCGCACCATCGTAGTCAACGTCGGCAAGCGCTGCGGTGTGAAAAAAATTACCCAAGGCGAAATTAATGCGCTCATGGTGGACGCAGCGCGCGAAGGCAAGCAAGTGGTGCGCCTGAAGAGCGGCGATCCGGGAGTCTTTGGCCGCCTCAACGAAGAACTCGAATGGTTGCGTGCCGCAAAAATCGCATTTGAAATCGTGCCGGGCATTACTACCGCGAATGCCGCCGCCGCTTCGTTGGGCGTTTCGCTCACCGATCGCGATAAAAGCGCGCGCGTCATTTTTGTCAGCGGCCACCAATCCGGAGCCAAAGGTCCGGTCGACGAACCGGACTGGAATTCGCTGGCGCAAGCGGACGCCACCATCGTCGTGTACATGCCCGGAAAAGGACTGCGCCATCTCAGTCGAAAACTTATCGCCGCCGGTCTGGCGCCGGAAACTTCCGCCGTCCTCATCGCCCAAGTCAGTTCGCCGCAGCAAAACCAATTCTGGACCACGGTCGGCGCCTTGGGCGAACTGGATTCCTCCGCCACCCCGTCGATCCTGCTCATCGGTCGGGCTCTCGACCACGCAGCCGCTCACGCCGCAATCGAAAGTTTGCCAGATCTTCAATCCATCAAGAACCTGTTACCTGCTCGAAACGAAAGGAGAATCGCATCATGACTACAAGTGTCGAAGCACCACCAAAAAAGGAAACTCAACCCATCTCGCGCTTTTCTTTAGACACCTGGGCCGTTTTTCTGGCGCTTGGCTTATCGCTTTTGATTTGGGCTGGAGTCATCAAGCACGTCCCTTGGTAACTGCGGCGTGGCTTTGGCCTCGCGGCTGCAAACATCTCGTGGAGGAAAGAGTTCATGGCAAGTTCGGTCGCAGTGGCACAACCCGTCTCGGAAGGCGGAATTTTCCGGCGCTTCATCGATCTCATCCCGGGCGTGCTGCTGCTCGTCGCGGTGGGCTACGCTGGAAAAATTATCGAGCGCTCGATTGCTCAGTATGGGAAAGCGCATCACCTGACGCTTCCGAATATCGAATATGTGCTGTGGGCCATCGTCATCGGCTTGGTCATCGCCAACACCGTCGGCATTCCGCGAATTTTCCAAGCCGGTATCGCCACCTACGAATTCTGGTTGAAAGCCGGAATCGTTTTGCTCGGCTCGCGGTTTCTCCTCGGTGACGTCGCGAAGCTCGGCGGCATCAGCCTGGTCTTGGTGGTCATCGAGATTGCGCTATCCCTCGTTTTTATGACCTATCTCGGCCGTGCCTTTGGTTTGTCGCCAAAACTCACCACGTTACTCGCCGTCGGCTCCTCGATCTGCGGCGTCTCCGCCATCATCGCCACCAAAGGCACGATCGATGCCGACGATGAAGAGGCCTCCTACGCCATCGCCGCGATTCTTTCCCTCGGCGCGATCAGCCTTTTTATTTTTCCGCTCATCGGCCACTGGCTCCATCTCAGTGACCTGAGCTACGGCCTCTGGGCAGGGCTCGGAATCGACAACACCGCCGAGGTCACCGCCGCGGGAAATCTGTATTCGGACGCCGCCGGAAAAGTGGCCGTCTTAGCCAAGACCGCGCGCAACGCCATGATCGGCTTCGTCGTTCTCGGCTACGCCATCCACTGGGCGCGCAAAGACGGCACCCAACAAGTGGGCAACAAGGCCGCGTTCCTCTGGAACAAATTCCCGAAATTCGTTCTCGGCTTCCTGGCCATCTCCGCCATCGCCACCGCCCAGGTATTCAGCAAAGACCAACTCGGCAGCCTCGCGAATCTTTCGCGTTGGGCCTTCCTCCTCACCTTTGCTGGCGTAGGCCTTCGCACCAACATCCGTGAACTCGGCAAACAAGGCTTCCGTCCTTTCGTGGTCGGAGCCGTCGGTGAAGTCGTAATCGCGTTCCTGACTCTCGGTTTGGTATTTGGGGCCGATAAACTTCTGCGCTGAGACCTGATCTGAACCCAAGCTCCACCAAAGCTGGCAGGTTTTTATTGTGCCGCACAAGAATTGAACGTTTGTGGTATCGCAAAATCTTTAGTACACCTCAGCTGCCAAGCGCCGTTCAGCGCTACTACTGGTATCCTTCGGACAACTAAATCCCTACAATGGTGTTCAACGGTGCAGAGGCGACACCCATGTCCAAACTCTGCTTCGTGCCACGTTTAGCCTGGTTCTCGTCGCAAATTCATTCAATTGGCCCGATCTAAATATCTCCAGTGCACTTTTACTTTCTAAAAGGGGTTTCACGATGAAGAAGGTTTCGCGGTTGGTTGTTTTGTTTTTGGCTCTCGGCATTTTTCTGGGCGCATCACGCACGGCTTCCGCTCAGGATGATCCGCCGACCCGCATAGCTCGCCTCAATTTCATTCAGGGCTCGGTTTCCTACCAGCCCGGCGGTGACGATGAGCAGGAATGGGTTGCCGCGGATCCCAATCGTCCACTCACCACCGGAGACAATCTCTGGTCCGACGAAAATTCGCGCGGCGAACTGCACATCGGCAGCACCGCCATCCGTCTCGGGGGTCAGACCGGTATTTCGATTCTGAATCTCGATGACAGCACGATTCAAATCCAACTCACCCAGGGCACGATTGAAGTTCACGTCCGGCGCTACGATCCGGATAACGCCTACGAAATCGATACTCCTAATCTCGCCTTCACCATTTATGCCCCCGGCAAATATCGCATTCAAACCGACCCGGAGGGCTACTCCACGATGATTCTGGTCCGTGATGGCGAGGGCCAGGTCACCGGCGGCGGCCAATCGTATGACGTTAATCCGAACCAGATGTACACCTTCAGCGGCACGGATCAACTGGGCTACGACGTGCAACCCGCCGGTGGTCCCGATCCATTCGAGAGTTGGTCCGCGTCACGCGACTTGCGAGAAGACGCTTCCGCCTCTTCCCGCTACGTCTCACGCGATATGGAAGGCTACTACGATCTCGACGACCACGGCGACTGGCAGAACGATCCCGAATATGGTCCGGTCTGGATTCCCCGCAACGTAGTCGTCGGCTGGGCTCCCTATCAGGACGGCCACTGGGTTTGGGTCGCGCCGTGGGGTTGGACTTGGGTCGATTCCCAACCGTGGGGCTTCGCGCCATTCCATTACGGTCGCTGGGCTCAGGTCCGCGGCGGCTACTGGGGATGGGTACCTGGTCCTCCGGCGGTTCGCCCGGTGTACGCGCCAGCCCTCGTAGGATTCGTTGGCGGTGGCCCCGGCAGTGCTGGCGTGTCGATCGGCTTCGGCGGCGGATTCGCGGGCGTGGCCTGGTTCCCGCTAGGCCCTCGTGACGTGTATTTGCCCGCGTACCACACGAGTCCCGCGTACGTTCAGAACGTCAACATCACCAACACACGAGTGATTAACGTTACGCAGGTCACCAACGTTTACAACACCTACCACACCACCACCGTCGTCAACAACGTGACGGTCAACCGCATCAACTACACCTACGCGAATAATGCCGCAGCCGTCACTGCGGTCTCGCGTGAAACTTTCGTCGGCGCCAAGCCGGTTCAAGCCTCCGCCGTTCGCGTCACGCCCGAACAATTGCAAACCGTACACGTGGTTCAGACTGCGCAACCGCTTACACCTACCCGTGCCAGCTACGTTTCGGCCACGGCCCGCGTAACTCCCGCGGCGTCCAGACCACCGATTGCTTTCGCCCAGACCAGAGTCGTCGCCCGTATCGCACCTCCGGCACCCGTTGTGCGTCCCGGTATTGCGCCGCGTCCGGCGCCTCCGATCATCAGCGCAGGAGTTGCTCCCAAGGGTGGACAACCTGCCGCGCGCACCAATAACGCAGGCGCTGCTGTAATCAAAGCCGCTCCTCCAGCGCGACCCAACGCCAACACCACCAACCGGCCGCCGGCAAACAATCAGCCGGTTAACAATCAACCGGCTCGGCCAGCCGCGCCGCCGCCGTCCGCAAATACTCCGCCGCCGGCGCGGACTCAACCGGCTCCCACCCCGCAACCGGCGGAACGCCCGAACAATCAGCCTCGCCCAACTCCAGCGCCAGAACCTAAGCCCGTGACGCCCGAGCGGCCAGCCGCAGTTGAGAAACCTGCGGAGCGGCCAGCGCCGCCTCCGCCAGCGAAGAATCCGCCGCCGGTAAATCCGCGCCCGGAAGAGCGCAACGCCCCACCACCGCAGGCCAAACCGGCGCCGCCACCGCCGCCTCCGCATCAACCGACGCCGGCCGAAGTACAAGCGCAGCAAAAGCAGCAAAAGGAACAACAGAAAGATGCGGACAAGAAGAAAAACGAAAAGCCGCCGAAGCCCGAACCGCAGCAGCGGTAGTTCAAACCGCGCAAGCAAAAATCCAAATTTTGTATCCAATCCCGCGCGATTGTGTTTCAGTGCGGACTTGTTTCGATGGCAGAATGGCTTCGGGCAGCCGCTAACCATTCCGCACTACATATTTCCAATTTTCAAGTTTGGCGGTCTTCGGAGGCACCTGTGGCGGAGCATATCTTCAAGCACGGCCTGGCGGTTCTCGGCGCCGGGAAAATGGGCGGTATCCTGATCGAGGCCTTCCTAAAACATGGGCTGGTTTCGCCGCACCACATTTTTGCCACCGTGCAGCAGAGCAGCTCGGAACGCCGCACCATCTCGAGCGCGCAGATCACGCCGGGCAATAACAATCACGCCGCTGCGGAAAAATCCGAGGTGATTCTGGTTTGCCTGAAACCGCTCTCGGTGGGCCACGTCCTCGACGAAATCCGGGATGCGCTAAATCCTGAAAAGCTCGTCATTTCCATCGCCGCTTCCGTTCCTACCGCATATTTTGAAATTCGCATCGGCTCGAAAGTGCCGGTCATTCGCGCCATGCCCAACACGCCATCCATGGTCGGTGAAGGTATCACCGCCATCTGCAAAGGCAAGTACGCCACGACCGAGCATCTCGAAATCGCGCGTAAGCTTTTCGATGCAGTGGGGAAAACCGTGGTGGTTGACGAGAAGCATATGGACGCCATCACCGGACTTTCCGGCAGTGGCCCGGCTTTTCTTTACATCATTCTGGAAGCGCTTGCGGAAGGCGGCGTAAAAATGGGTTTGTCTCGGGAACTCGCCACTTTGCTGGCGGCGCAGACCATGCTGGGCGCGGCCAAGGTCGTCCTTGAAACCGGTCATCATCCCGCCTTGCTGAAAGACACGGTAACGACGCCGGCGGGCTGCACCATCGACGGCATTTTGGAACTGGAGGAAGGCAAGTTGCGCGTCACGCTGATAAAGGCGGTGGTGAAAGCGTCGCAGCGCGCCAAGGAATTAATGTTCACCGAAAGCTCGACCTAAAACAAAAAAGGCGGCTGAAGCTTGTGCTCCAGCCGCCCTCAAATTTCTGCGTTAGCCCGCAAATTCGCGGGATCTACCTACCACCTCAGCAAAACCAATTCGCAGCAGAAGCCAGGTCCCATCGCCGCAAGGATGCTCAAGCTTCCCTTCTCCGGACGCCGGTTGGTAAACACATCTTCCAGCACCAGCAATACCGACGTAGACGATATGTTTCCGACTTTGCGCAAGCAGGCCCATGACGCAGCCAGATCATCGGCAGTAATCCCGAGTGCCGTCGCGGTTGATTCCAGAACCTTCGGGCCGCCCGTGTGCATGATCCAAGTCTTGATGTCCGAACGCTTGTGTCCCTGCTCGCCGAGAAACGCGTCGACGTCTTTGCCCAAATGCTTGATCACCGTCGCGGGAACTTCCGGTGACAGCACAATTTTGAATCCCTTTTCCGAAATGTCCCAACCCATCACCTTTTCTGTGTGCGGGTACAAAATGGATTTCGTCGCCAGAATTTCCGGCCCATCGGACTTGCGTTTGTCGCCGACCACTACCGTCGCCGCCGCGCCATCGCCGAACAGCAATGCCGAAATCAAATGCGCCATCGAAATGTCTTCACGCTGCAAGGTCAGTGAGCAAAGCTCCACCGACAAAAGTGCCGCTGCCTGATCCGGGTATGCCTTCACGTAATCCGCCGCGCGCGAAATCCCCGCCGCACCCGCCACGCAACCCAGTCCAAAAATAGGAATTCTCTTGATGTTCGGCGACATGCCCATGCGGTTCGACAATCGCGCATCCAGCGACGGCGCAGCAATTCCCGTCACCGAAGTCACAAAGATCGCGCCCAAATCCTTGGCCCCGATCCCAGCTCCGTGGAGCGCCTTACACAACGCCTTCTCTCCAAGTTCCAACGCATGGGCGATCCATGAGTCGTTCGCTTCGCCCCAGGTCTGCAAATTCAAATAAAATTCGATCGGGTTAACGAGGTAACGTCCTTCCACCTGCATGCTTTCATCGAGCCGATCCAAGATGTCCGGATTCGGCAAGCGATGACGCCAGTCGTGCTTCAGCGCCTCGGTCAGAACCTCCTGCTTGTAGTAAAACTCGGGGAAGGCGCTCGCAACACTAGCAATCTGCATCGATGGGGCTCCTGGTTAGTCGGCTTAAGCTAAAAACGTTCGGCAAGATACTATCGCGAGTCCCCTGATTATCCCACGTCCATTTATTAGATGTATCTAAGAAACATTAACATCGGACAAATCGCAATTACCGGCCTCGGGACCTGCTCTGGATAATTGCTGTATACAGTACGCGAGGTATTTGAACTCGGATTGATGGTGCTGCCGCAATTTGAGCGAATGCAGAACAATACCACGTCACTGGCTCTACTTTACTAAGGACCGAGGGTGAATAGCAATGTCACGGATGGTGACATCGCGCGGAACAAAGAAAGGACCCCGAGCCTGGGGGTGCAGGCTCGGGGCATGGGGGTTGTGGGCAGAGGGCCGGAGGATCTTTTTGTGCTTCAGTAATTCCAGCGCCGCATCATCAGCGTCGCTCGCAAAATCGTCTGGAACGCGATAACAATCGCGAAGTCTCGAAGTGTTGCCACCCAATCTCGAATTCCCGAAGTGCTTGCCGATTCTTGCAGCTTCATGTTCTCGGCGTGTGAGTGCATCCTGAACTCCGCGTTACAGCTGGTGAACGGGCTCATCTGCCTCTCGCCTAATTGACCACGTAAACCGGGTTGTCGTGTTCCACACCCAGAACCATGGACTTAAAGATGTCTACTTCCCAACTGTCGGCGATCCGGAGCCGGACCACTTCGTTCGTTTCCGATACCAGGCGCCCTCGCAGCGGCACCCTTAAATTGCCCGCAACTACCCTTAGAATCACCGGTTGCCCCATCCAGGTCGTGTATCCGCCTTCCATTTGTCCCCCGCGGTTCCAGAAGCGTGCTCGAACAACTGCAGTTTGCGGGATGGGCTCGGGCTGGCCAATGGTACAGGGGGCTAAACTCGGTAGGAGGAAAGTACCAACGGATTTTGGTGGCCAAATTGAGCCGGATTTGAGCGCGACGATAAGTTATTTTCTGCTATGGTTGAGCGTTCGGATTTGCGCTGATTGACTCACCTGAACGGCAAGGAACACTCGAAGTGCCTGAAATCATCAGGAATTTTCTGCACCACCTGGTCGATGTGCGCGGCCTGATCGAATGGGGCGGGGTCGCCATGGTTTGCATGATCGTCTTCGCCGAGACCGGGCTCTTCGTCGGATTCTTTCTGCCGGGCGATTCACTGCTGGTGACCGCCGGAGTATTCGCCGCCGCGGGTCAATTGAAGCTTTCCTGGCTTCTGGGTTTGGTCACGCTGTGCGCCATTGCCGGCGATCAACTCGGCTATCTGATCGGCTATAAAGCAGGCAAGGCGCTCTACGAACGTCCGGATTCTCGATTTTTCAAACGGAAGTATCTACTGCGCGCCCACGATTTTTACGAGAAGCGCGGCGCCAGCACCATTATCCTGGCCCGCTTCGTTCCCATCGTTCGCACGTTTTGCCCGCCAGTCGCTGGCGCCGCAAGAATGAGCTACCCGCGTTATCTCGCTTACGACATCTTCGGCGGGTTCCTCTGGGTCTGGAGCATGGTGCTGCTCGGGCACACCCTGGGCCGAACTATCCCCAACATCGACAAAAAAATTCACTACGTCATCGCGGGGGTAATCGTAGCGTCGCTGATTCCCGCGGCGATTTCGGCCTTGCGCGCGCGCTCCGTCGCGAAATCCGCACCGGCTTCGCTTCCGCAGCCCGACGAGAAGGTCTGATCGTCTTCCTCTGTTCTCGCCGCCTTAACATATTTCTTTAAACTTCAATCCGAAAATTCACATCTCGCGCGTGCGTTAAACCAGACAGCAGCGATCCAAGACCACCGCGGAACCCTTTCCAAATATCGGCGTATTCACATTCTAAGATTCGTACCCGCTGAAAAAATCCTCTCGCTCCCCGGGTTTCATTGGGTTTACATCGTTCACCCGGCTCAAATTCGTATCGTATCTCCGCGGTACCGCTCCTTCCAGTTGGCCAAACTATTGCAACACTCCCGCCAGCGCAACCCAGATTTTGTTCTGACTAAGCATCGGCTCGTCTTAGTTTCGATCCCGCTGTGTGATCGGGCCATGCAAGTCGAACAGCAGCCTCTCGATTGCTTGCTAAAACCGAAACCGGGGAGAAATGGAATGAAGAGAAACATTCAGCAGATCCTGCGCGGCATTGTTTTTATGGCGATGACTTTGCTGGTCTTGAGCGGCGCGCGCCTGCATGCCCAGGCCAACTCCGGCCTCACCGGCCTCATCACCGACCAGCAGGGCGCGGTGATGGTCGGCGTCGACGTCACGCTGGCCGATTCCGACACCGGCTTCTCGGTCACCGCCAAGTCCAATGCCAGCGGAGTCTATTCGTTCAACAACATTCCGCCGGGAGACAACTATTCCCTGACGTTCACCCGTGAAGGATTTCGCACGCTCAGTCTCAACCGCGTCATTCTCAATGTCGATAACAAAGAAACCCGCAACGTCAGTCTCGAATTGGGCGATACCAAGACCACTGTCGAAGTGACCGCCAGCGCCGGTGAAACTCTGAACACCACCGATGCCAGCGTTGGCACCGTGGTGCAGGGCGACGTCGTGCAAGACTTGCCCAGTCTCTTCGTCAACAACGCCGCGCTTTACCTCGAACTCGCTCCGGGAGTCGTGCAGCCCACCGCTCAGGCAGCCGATGGCGAAGGCTCCGTCACCGGCTCACGTTCGGATCAAACCAACGTGACTCTCGACGGCCTCGACGTCAACGACCAGCGCAACGGTCAGGCCTTTATTTCCACGGTCAATACGCCGCTTGACTCCATTCAAGAATTGAAAACCACCGTAGCGGGCGGCGATTCGACCTTTGGCACCAGCGCCGGCGGCCAACTCGAACTTGTCACCAAGAGCGGCACCAATAATTTTCACGGTCAGGCCTTCGATTACAACCGCGTCACCGCTCTCGCCGCGAACGATTACTTCAATAACTTGCAAGGAATTCCCAATCCGCAATTGATCCGGAATCAATTTGGCGGCGACCTGGGCGGACCCATCCTGAAAAACAAAGCGTATTTCTTCTTCTCGTACAACGGCCTACGGCAGACCTCCGGCTTTGAGGAAAATCAGGTGGTTCCGCTGGCCGCGCTACGCGCCGGCCAGCTGAATTACATCAACACGAGCAACAATCAGGTGACTACTCCGTTGACCGGCCCGAACTCGCTACAGCAGCTCGATCCCGCGAAAATCGGCGCCGATCCCGCGCTGCTGAGCTTCTTCAACTCGCGGCCTTATCCAATTTCCAACAATCTGGCGGTAGGGGATGGAATCAATACCGGGGGGTTTTTCTTTACCGCGCCTACACATCGCCGAGACAACGTCTTCGTCGGCCGCCTCGATTATCAAATCAGCACCAATCATCGATTGTTCGCGCGCGCCACTTTCGACCGCTCCAACGACGATGATGACATAAATCACGTCATTCAACAGCTGCCTGGCGACCCCGCGCCCGGCGCCTCGATCATCGACCATTCCCGCTCGTGGGTCGTCGGAGACACCTGGGTGATTTCGTCGGACAAGACCAATCAAATTTCATTTGGCGCAACAACATCGGTCATCGGTTTTCAAGTAAACCAGGCTCCCACTTCCCCGAACTTCCTCAGTTTTTTCTTTAATGTAAACCAGATTGCCGCTCCCTTCCTCTCCCCCGGAGGGCAATTTCCGGATGTTCCGGTTTATCAGGCGCGTGACACGTTTACCTGGGTGCGCGGCAAACACACCTTCCAACTTGGCGGCGTTATTAAGCCGGTCATCTTCAAATCCGGCAACCTAACCGACATCAATAGTTTTTCAATCGGTCTCGGAGGAAACCTTGGCAGTCTACCCGCCACCAGTTTCCCATCCGACTTTAACGGCGACGCCACCGAGTTCGGGGCGCTCTTCGCCCTGGCGTTGGGTCGGTACGCCAGCACCGGCTCTACCTTCAACTATGACGTCAACGGAAATGCGCTTCCGCAGGGATTGGTTGCAAACCGCGATTACCATTCCACCCAGTACGAATTCTTCGGGCAGGATTCTTGGCAAGTGCGCTCAGGGCTGACCGTCACCTACGGACTGCGCTGGCAATTCCACAATCCCCTTTCCGAGGTCAACGGATTCCAGGCGGTTCCGAACTTGTCCGCGCAACAAATCTTCGGCATTCGGACGGTTGATGCGGCTCAGGGAGTTTCCGGCCCGAACGCGGTGCCGTTCCTCTCGTATGGCCTTGGCGGCGCCGCCAACAACGGGCCGGGCTACTACCGCCCGTCCTACACCGATTTTGAACCGCGCCTGGGCATCGCGTTCTCGCCCTCCTACACCAGCGGTTTCCTCGGCCACCTGTTCGGCGACCGCAAGTCCAGCCTGCGGGCCGGCTTCGGAATCAACGACGACGTCAACCTCATCGGTCAAGGATTTGAACTCGATGAGACCAGCTTTCTGTTCAGCAATACGATCCCGCAGAATTTCGGAAATCTGGCCACCGACCCTCGTTTCACCACCTTGAGCAATTTGCCCCCGACTCCGGGCGGCGGCACCACCCCCCGGCCTACGTTTACCCCCAACGTTGATGAGACCGGCTTCCCCACCGGGTTCTTCGACGGAGGCTTCGGTGAGGGTGCTTTCTTCAACTTCGATCCGAATTACAAGACTCCCTACGAAATGACCATCACCGCTGGCTTTCAACGGGAATTGCCCGGCGATTGGTTCGTTGCCGCTACCTACGTCGGCAGGTTGGGCCGTCGACTCACCGCGCTCGGCGATCCGGCGCAAACTTTGAACTTCAAAGATGCTGCGTCCGGACAATTTCTCTACCAGGCCTTCGGCACCATTCAGAAACAGATTCAAAACAATGTTCCGTTCACCAGCGTCACCAATCAGCCCTGGTTTGAGAACCAGATGACCGCGGCGCTCGCTCAATCGGGCAACACCTGCGCGTCCGCTGGAAACACTCTCACCGGCGGGCAGTTCCCGGGTCTTTCCTGCACCCAGCTGGCGGCCGGTCTCGCCGGTGGCGCGTTCGGCATCGGTGACGTTTCAACCGTGATTCAAACTCTGGCGGACAACCACGATGTATCCGGAACGCTGCAGCAAGGTCTGCTTTTGCCTAACGTCGGTTTGCTGGCGCAGAACGGAACCGCCGCCTTCATCGGCAACTTCAGCTCCTCGAATTACAACGGCCTGGTCTTGCAAGTGAACCATCGCCTGTCCCACAACCTGACGATGCAGGCAAATTACACTTACTCGCACTCCATCGACAATGACTCCGGGATTCAGAACGCCTTGATCAATTTCGATACCGCCGAGATTTGCGATCTGCGCAACCTGCGCGTATGCCGGGGCAGTTCCGATTTCGATCAGCGCCACATCCTGGTCGGCACCTTTGAATACCAACTTCCGATCGGAGCGGGCCAGCGATTTCTTCACGACTCGTCGAAATGGGTCGATTTGCTCATCGGCGGCTGGAAATTCTCCGGTATCGCTACGGCCTACAGTGGAAATCCATTCAAGGTCGATTCCGGAGCATTTACGATTGACTTCACCCAGACTCAACCGGGGGTCTTCATCGGAAACAAGTCGGACATCGCGCGCGGAATTCACCAGGTTCCGTCCGGTCAGCCGGGCGTGGCCCCAACCGTTCAATATTTTGCGAATGTCGACAACGCCCAGGGCGCGTTCACTTTCCCCATCGCCGGTGGCCCGGGCAGCCGCAACGTCGCTACCGGACCGAGCTTCTGGAACCTCGATTTTGCGATGTTGAAGGATTTCAAGATGCCCTACGCGGAATCTCACCGCTTGCAGTTCCGCGCCGAAGCTTTCAACATTTTCAATCACGTTAACTTCGCCAATCCGGGCGCTTTGCTCACCAGCCCGGCAACTTTTGGCGCCATCAGTCAGGATCGCAACGGCGCCAGGCAAGTGCAACTGGCCCTCAAGTACTCGTTCTGAGACGCCAGCAACGAAACCAGTCCAAAACAAAACGGGCTCCCGGCTCGGGAGCCCGTGAATTTTTGACTGAGAACAGTTATGGGAATTACTTCAGGAAGAGCGCTTCGCGAACTTGATCGCGGCCGACGAAAGTCTTCGACGACCGGAACTTCCCGAAAATATCCAGAATCTCGCGATTCTGAAAGATCCGCGAATGGACGGCCAAGGTCGGCGACGGAATCAATTCAATGTTCTGCCCGTCGACAATCTTGTAGCGGTTAAATCGCTCTGGCGTTTTGCTGTGGAATGACGCCAACACCGCGCCGCCGGGGCGCAACACCGTGTAGAGCCTCTCCATAACCCTCGGCAGCAACTCTGCGTCGAGATAATCGAACAGATCCCACACCAGTACGCCGTGAAAATTATCTTCCGGATACTGCAGGTTGCTATCCAGGAATTTCCCGGCCAGCATGCCCTGCGACACCCGTGCGCCTTCATCGCCGATTTTCATATTACGCATGCTTTCTTCTTCGGTGATCAGAAACTCTTTCCACGAACGCATCATGTCTTCCGTGGAAAGCCGGAACCCGCGTTCGATGAAAAACATTACCGTGGACTGAAAAACCGCCCCGAGATCCAGAATCCTGCCCTGGCTCGAGCCATCAATCAGCCACAGAAATTCCTTGAGCCCGTTCGAGATCCGTACGTTACCGTTGGCTTCGACGGCTTTGGGGCCGGGCTTCGCCGTACCGGTCGGTTTCAACCTCGGGGCCGTGGGATTCAATCGTGGTTTAGCCGTCCAACTCATCGTCGACTAGTCCCCGGATCCGCGTGCGGCCGTGGCTTTCGCCCGGTCTGCTTCAGAGGTGATCGCTGGCGGCGCCGAATCCGTTACTTTGGCGGTGCTGGAAACTGGTGCGCTCACGCCCGGAGTTTTCGCTGCCGGAGTCGCTACTTCGCCGGCGCGAATCATTTCCACTTTGCCGCGGAGGCGCGCTCCATCTTCGATCGCAATTCGCGGAGTCATCACCGAGCCCTGCACCTGGCTGGCTGGTCCCAACCGCACTTTGTCGCTCGCTTTCAACCCGCCCTGCACAAATCCTTCCACCGAAATTTCCACTGCTTCGATGTCCGCATTCACGCGGCCCTTAGGCGCCACCGTTACCCGGCCATTTACCATGCGGATTCTGCCGTGCGCTTCCCCTTCAATGACCAGGTCCGAATCACCGGTAATTTCGCCCTGGATTTTCAACCCGGCGCCAATCACCGACACAGAATTACTTCGCAGCGGACTTGGAGCCGGCGTGCTCGGCGTTGCGATATTCGACGAAACACTCGGTGCCGGTGTCGGCGTGAAGCTCTGCGCGATCGGAGCCGGCGTTGCCGGAGCGGCGGTCACGTTCGTCGGCGTGTTCTGCATCGGCTTCGGAGTGGTTGCAGCCGGTTCGGGCAAATTCGATGCCTGCGGATTAGTTTTCGCGTCTGTAGGTTTGCGCCACATAGTTTTCCCCCAAGAGGTGTAATCGGAAGTCCGCGGCGGGGTGCGGCGCTCCCAGGATGCGACTGGAACTATAGTATAGCTTCTCTCCCTAACGAAAGCAGCCATACGCCTAAATGCCAACAGGCGTCGAATCACGCAATGGATGCCAATTGAGCGCCCTGGCGCTAGATCAGAAACGGCACGAGACGGCGTGTGCGGGCCATGTATTGCCGATAAGGCTCACCCAGCGCCCCAACCAGTGCGGTTTCCTCCACGTGGATGCGATACGCGTACCCGATAGCTCCACATACGATCAGCGCCAGCAATCCAGCCCAGTTTCCCAGCGTCAGTCCAAACCCCGATAGCGTGATGAGCGCACCGGTGTACGAGGGATGCCGGATGCATCGATACGGGCCCGCCTCAACGACGGCCTGTCCTCCCTGCGTCGCCACGTCAAACGTGAAATACTTGCCCAGCACCCGCATGCAGTAATACCGAAACGCAATTCCAATCCATATCAGCGCAATCCCGATAAAGAAAATCTCCGTCCGTCTCCAGGGAATCGCCGCCCGCTGGACTCCAAAGCAAAACGTAAAATCCAGAAACATTCCCAGCCAGATCATCCCGATCAAAAAGAAGAATGATCCGCGATCCTGCGCCTTCGCCGCGCCCCTGGCCTTCCGCGAACTGCCCGTCACCAGCTCAAACAATATCCAGCACACGTACGACGCGATAAAAATCGCATCGTAACGCAAGTTCCCGGTTACAAATGGCACGGGCAGCATCGTTGTCCCCTACATGCTTATACTCTCGATGGTCGAAATACTTTCATTGCCGCAGGAGGGAAAGTCTCTGAAAAAGACCCTAATTCTTCACGTCGCTTTTCTTGGTTTCCCACAACGCGATTAGATACCCGCCGAATTCGTGAAAAAATATCTTCACGCCCGTGCGCGTCTTCCACCAATAATTCGGATCGTAATCCGAATCCGGCGCCGCCACCGTCAACAACTGATCGTTCGACGGCAGAGTATGTTCGTAGATATATTGCGACCGTCGCGTGTGGTAATTCGAAGTAACCAGCAGGATTTTCTTCCAGCCATGGGACGCGACGAACTCGCTGACCACCGCCGCCTCATCCCGCGTGTCGTCCGCCTTGTGCGTGAATGGCACGATCGCGGTTTCCGGCACCCCGTGCTCGATCAGATCGCGCTTCATCAAATCCGTGGTTGTGGCGTACGAACGCAAGGCCCGCCCGGTTGCCACCACACGCGGCGCCATCCCGGATTTAAACAAGGACGCGGCCCGCGTCGCGCGCTCCGCATCGTAATTGTCGCCACTCAGCACCACGATTACATCCGAAGTCTCCGGTGGCTCATCCACCACCCAGAATTCTCCCGCCAGCCGCAGCAGCGGCACCCGCGCGAGGTACAGCAGGGCGCACACAGCCAGAATGAAAATGAGGAATATCAATCGAAAGAAAATGCCGCCCCGCTGAAGCTGCCCCTGCCCTTGCGCTGCTCGTACCGATTGTTCCGATTGATCCGTCCGACTACCGCCCAGAAAACTTCTCATGAATTGGGATCGATCTGCCGTAATCGTTCGGCAGCCTGCTCCGGATACGTCCCGTTGAAATAAACTTCCTTGATGCTGTAGGACTTGCTGCGCTGCTCCACAATCGGCAGAATCTCAAAATGCCAGTGATAATCGCCGGCGATCGTGCTCCAGTATTCGCTTAATTCCCCCTTGGTCTGCAGCGTGTTCGGAGCGGTATGCACCACCATATGATAGCTTGGCGAAACCTTCAGCAAGCGTCGCAACGTCCGCCCCAGCAAACTCGCCATGTTTCGGCGCTGCTCGCCGGGCGACAGCGTCTCGAATTGATGGTTGTGCGTCTTCGGCATCAGCCAGGTTTCAAACGGCACCCGCGAAGCATAGGGGCAAAATGCGTAATAATCGCCCACTGTATCCACCACTCGTTTCTGCTGCCTGATCTCTTGGCTCAAGATGTCGCATAACACGCACCGTTCGCGCTCGCGATACCATTCCCGCGCCGCGCGCAGTTCGTACAGAATTCGCCGCGGCACAAATGTCGTCGCCGTAATTTGCGAATGCGCGTGGGTCCATTCCTCACCCGCTTGCGGCCCTTCGTTCTTGAATACCGTTACATATTTGAATCGCGCGTCGCGTTTCAAATCCGCGATTCGCTGCGCGTACGCGTCCAGCACCCGCTCGACTTCCTCGTCGCTCATCTGCGCCAGCGTGCGGGTGTGGTCCGGCGTCTCCACCACGATTTCATGCGCGCCCGTCGGCGCCATCCGGTCGTAAATTCCTTCGGCGGTTCGTCCCGGATCGCCTTCAATGCGATAAAACGGCCGCAGGTGGGGGTAAACACGCACTTGCCAACGGCCCTGCGCCGGCAAATCCAGCAACGCATGCGTCTCGATGCGATTCTCGGGGCACAAGGGACACGGATCCGGCCTGACTTTCTCCCGTTCCGGATGTCCCACCACCACCCAGCTGCGTGTAATCGGATCCTTGCGAAGTTCCATCAGTCCCCAACAATCTGCTCTGCGTTCATCTTATACCCCGAGTCTCATGTGGGCAAAACATAGCAGTTCGCACGCGACACTCGAAGCCAAATCGCTACGTGCTATTCTTGGCTTGATGCCGGAAGTTTCCCAATCCGATCACGTCTTCATGTCCGAGGCCCTCGAGGAAGCCCGCGAGGCGGCCGAACGCGGCGAAGTCCCCATCGGCGCCGTCCTTGTCATCGACAACGAAATTGTCGCGCGCGCCGGGAACCGAACCATCACCCATTGCGATCCTACCGCGCACGCCGAAATCCTGGCCCTGCGTGACGCGGCTCACCGTATCGGCAACTACCGTCTGCTCGGCGCAACTCTCTACGTCACCATCGAACCCTGCGCCATGTGCGCCGGCGCCATGATTCAAGCCCGCATCGCCCGTCTGGTGTACGGCGCCGATGAAGCAAAAGGCGGCGCGGTGCGCTCCTGTTTTGAAGTCCTAAGCCACGAACGCACCAACCATCGCGTCGACATAACCCCTGGCGTGCTTGCCGAGGAGTCCGTGGCTCTTCTGCAAACTTTCTTCGCCGCCCGCCGCGGCCGACTTACCGAACACAATCTGTAGATAACGCTTCGTTGCCATCTTGCTTCATCACGACCCCGCCAGATGATTGCGATTTGCTAAACTTATTGATTGTCATAGGAGCCCGAAATCATGTCAGCCGGAACCCGAGCTGCCGTTCGAAGGAGATTTCATTGAAGCGTGTGATGCCAATACTAGAGTTCTTAGTCCGCAGCTCGGCGCTGGCAATCTACCTCTTTTCGGCCGGCGCTGCCCTGCCCGCCCAAGATTCGCCGTCGAATCAGGCTCCGGAAAAGCCAGGTGAAAACGCCCGCAAGGATCTGCTATCGCAATTCAACGATTCCCTGCAGGAATTGACCGCCCGCGTAACTCCATCGATCGTTCAGGTGCAGGTCACCGGCTATCGCGCCACCGACGAAAAGAATCCGGACCAAACCGGCGTGATCGGCCGCCAGCGCAGCCTCGGTTCCGGTGTCATCGTGGATCCCGACGGCTACATCATTACCAACGCCCACGTGGTGAAAGGCGCGCAAAGCGTTCGAGTGGTGCTCACTCCCGTCACTGCTGGCGATTCTCAAGTTCGCGCCAGCCTTGGCCTCGGCGAACACTCTTCCCCGATCGAAGCGAAAATCGTCGGCATCGCGCCGACGATCGATCTCGCACTCCTGAAAATCGATCAGAAGAATCTGCCAGCCATTCCCTTCGCCGATTACACCAAATTAAAAAAAGGTGAACTCGTGCTCGCCTTTGGCAATCCGGAGGGCCTCGAAAATAGCGTTTCCATGGGCGTGATCAGTGCCGTCGCGCGCCAGGCTGACCCCGATGTTCCTTCGGTTTACATTCAAACCGACGCGCCGATCAACCCCGGCAACAGCGGCGGCCCGCTCATCAACACCAGCGGCCAACTGGTCGGCATTAACACTTTTATCCTTACGGAGTCCGGCGGCAGCCAGGGTTTGGGCTTCGCCATTCCCAGCAGCGTCGTCGAATTCATCTATCACGAATTGCGTAAATCCGGCCGCGTGCATCGCAGCATCATCGGCGCCGTGCTACAGGACATCACACCAGATCTCGCGAGCGGCCTCGCCCTCGGCAAACAACGAGGCGTTATCGTCTCCGACGTCACACCCGATGGCCCCGCGGATAAAGCCGGCCTGAAAATTCAAGACATTCTCCTGAGCCTCGACGGCCGCTCTATGGGCAGCGTCCCCCTCGCCGAAATGATTATTTCCACCAGGCCTGCGGATTCGACCGTAAAAGCCGAAGTGCTACGCGGGACCGAAACGCTCGCATTGACGATTCCGGTGATGGAACAAAAGAATGACGTGGACCAGCTTGGCGATCTCGTCGACCCGCAGAAAGATCTCATCTCCAAGTTGGGAATTTTCGGCGTGGAAATAAACAGTGACCTCGCCGCTCAGCTTGAAGATTTGCGCGAACCGTCGGGCGTCATCGTCGCCGCCCTGGCCGAAGATAACGCGAGCATCGAAGCCGACCTGCAAGCCGGCGATGTGATTCACGCGTTGAATGGGAAGAAAATCGAGACCGTCTCGGCCTTGCGTGACCGACTGAAGCAGATTCCCCCCGGCGCCCCGGCCGTAATTCAAATCGAGCGCGACAGTAAATACATGTACGTAACTCTCGAAATGGACTAATGACTCGTCGCGGTGTTGTTCGCTCCTGCGGCCTTTGTTAAGCTACCAAAGCAACACGCTGCGGAGAGGTGTCTGAGCGGTTGAAAGAGCTCGCCTCGAAAGCGAGTGTCGGGGAAACTCGACCGTGGGTTCAAATCCCACCCTCTCCGCCATTTTGCTTTGATTGCCCGCTAAAGTACCGCTTCTCGAACACTCTAGTGGTGGTTGTGCCGCCAGGCCCAATACTCCTTCTGCTCGGCCTCATTGCGTTCTCTAAATTCGCGATGCTCGCGGTGGGTTTCGTGTTCCCAGTTGTTGTAGTACACCACTTCCCCGTTATTCCAGGTGTGGTAGTCGCCGTACCCCGCATCGTAATACCGCACATGCGTGGCACAACCCGCGACCAGTAAAGGAACCGCTAAAACCACTGCGAGCAGCGAAGAACTGCTGTACTTGAGTATTGAGCGCATGAAGTTCCTCCTTTCTAAAAATAATTTTTCATGCGGGCTTTATCAAACGGAGGAAACGAGTATTCTTGGCCCAACAAAACTGTAGACCGAAAGCGGCGCTTCGATGCGCGTCACAGCTCATCACCGCAGTCACCGCGGGTCGGCGCGTCGAAGTGTTCCTGAAAGGCTGCGAGGGAATTCGGCGAGGAGGATTAATCCAAAGGCAATCCGACATAATTTTCCGCTAGCGTAGTCTGCCCGGCCCGGGAACCAGTGATGTAATCCAACTCGGCCAGCTGCCGCCGGTGGTCGAACGCATTTTCATCCGGAAACCGGTGCAGCATCGAAGTCATCCACCACGAAAACCGCTGCACTTTCCAGACGCGCCGCAAACACGTCGCGGAATATTGCTGCAATCGTTCCGCGCTGCCCCGCGAATAAAAATCCTCGAATGCTCGCGCCAGAATTCGCACATCCGCCACCGCCAGATTTAACCCCTTCGCGCCGGTGGGCGGTACGATATGCGCCGCGTCGCCCGCCAGAAAAAGTTTCCCGTAGCGCATCGGCTCAACCACGAAACTGCGCATGCCGGTGATTCCTTTTTGAATTACCGGACCTTCCGTAAGTTTCCAGCCGTCGTCCGACGCCAAACGAACCTGCAGTTCCTGCCATATTTTTTCGTCCGGCCAGTTCGCAAGGTCTTCTTCCGGGTCGCATTGCACATAAAGGCGGCTGATCTGCGGCGTGCGCATGCTGAGCAAAGCAAATCCGCGCTCGCTATTGGCGTAGATCAGTTCCTCCATCGAAGGCGGCGCTTCCGCCAATATGCCCAGCCATGCAAATGGATAAACCCGTTCAAACAGCGTCCAGGCCGCGGCCGGAACCGACGGCCGGCAGATCCCGTGAAAGCCGTCGCATCCCGCAATAAAATCGCACTCTAGTTCCTGATCTTTTCCTTCGTGCCGAAAATGAATTCGCGGCCGCGACGCGCCCTCCGCATGTTCAAATTCGCCGATCCTCACGTCCGCGGCCTCGAATAGAATCTGCCCATTCGTTTTCAGCCGCGCCGCGATCAAATCCTTCACCACCTCATGCTGACTGTAAATCGTCACACCTTTTCCGCCCGTCAAGTCCGCGAAATCAATCCGATGCGTTCGCCGCCCAAATCGAAGATTGACTCCGTGATGCACCAGCCCTTCCCTCCTTAGCCGTTCGCCCACGCCCATTTCTGTCAGCAAATCCACGGTGCCCTGTTCCAGAACGCCCGCGCGCACTCGTTCTTCGACGTACGAGCGCTCGCGCGACTCCAGGATTACCGATTCGATGCCCTGCAGGTGCAGCAGGTGCGATAGCACCAAACCTGCGGGCCCGGCGCCGACAATTCCTACTTGGGTGCGCACTACGCTTTCTCCATCGTGATTTTCGAGAACAAAAGCGTTTCTGATTTCATTCGAATTCCTTGACGTCTCGCTCAAGCGCCATTACGCTCTGACCGTTCTACAATTCACATCGCACCTCACCGACTGCGCGCCACGGAGAAGGACGTTTCGATGTTCGAACATCAAAGCCGCCTTACCGTGCAGTGGGGGGACTGCGACCCCGCGGGCATCATTTTCTTCCCAAACTATCTAGTCTGGTGTGACAACTTAACGTCCGCTCTCTTCGCTGGCGCCGGTCTGCCCCTGCACACCTTGTTCGCCGCTCACGACGTGATCGGAATTCCGATCGTCGATGTTCGTGCCAGTTTCAAAGTTCCGGCCGCCTTCGGAGATGAATTGCTGGCGAAAACCGCGGTCACCGAGTGGCGCCGGAGCAGCTTCGTGGTTCGCCATCTTTTCCATAAGCAAGATGCGCTGGCGGCTGAGTGTCACATCACTCGCGTCTGGACCGGCCCAGATCCTTCCAAAAAAGGCGCGATGAAATCGCGACCACTGCCGCGCGAAATAATTGACCGGTTATCCTCGTCGAAATAACTCCGCATCTACCATTCAAAAAAAACAGTTTCGTGCGGGCCTTGGAGCATCACATTCCATTCGAATGAGTCGGTCTTCTCGCTGACGCTCGCAATCAATGTGTCCTTGCGGTCTGCTGGCACCAGGCTCAAAACCGCGTCGGAATCGTTGGCGGCTTCGCCGGGAAAATAAATTCGCGTATAGAGCGGCTTCAGCAATCCGCGCATGAAGACGAACACCGCAATGTGCGGCGCTTGCCCTGCGCCGGCGATGCCCCGAACACTTCCGGGTTTGATCGTGCGAATTGCGAACCGGCCCTCCGCATCCGTGAAGATTCTGGCGAATCCGGTGAATTTCGCTGGGCTGTGGCCAGCCGCTTCGCATTTATTTTCGCTGTAGTTGCCTTCCGCGTCCGCCTGCCAAATCTCCAGTTGCGCATCCGGCACCGGTTGGCGACCGCCGTCGAGGATCTGGCCGCGAATCGTCACCACGGTTCCCGCGATTCCCGGAACTACCAGATCGTTACGATTCAAATGCTCCAGGCCAATGCTGAAGAATGGCCCAACCGTCTGTGAGGCGCTGCTCATCGACTCGTCACCATTATTTCTCCGCCGGAGTCTGTTCGCGCCCGCGCAATACAATGTCGAATCGGTAGCCGAGCGCGTGACTCCGTTCGGTCGTCGTCCAGTCGAATTTCGCCACGAGCCGGCGCCTCGCATTTTCGTCCGCGGTGCTGTTGTAGATCGGATCAAACTCCAGCAGCGGATCGCCGGGGAAATACATCTGGGTAACCAATCGCGTTAGCAACCCCGCGCCGAAAAGCGAAAAATGAATATGTTGCGGCCGCCAGGCGTTGTGATGATTTCCCCACGGATACGCGCCCGGCTTGATCGAAACAAATCGATAACGTCCTTCCGCGTCCGTAACCACCCGGCCACATCCGGAGAAATTCGGGTCGAGCGGCGCTCCGTGCTGATCCACTTTATGCGTGTAACGTCCCGCAGCGTTCGCCTGCCAAACCTCCACCAATGAGTCCGGCACGCCGTGTCCATCCTCGTCCAGTACTCGCCCGCTGACGATGATTCGTTCTCCCAACGGCTCGCCAGAATGCTGTGCCGTCAAATCGCTGTCGGCCGCCGTCACCAGCGAATGGCCAAAAACCGGGCCGGTCGTTTCCGTTTTGGTGTGCGGCAGCAAAATCAGGGGTTTGGTCGGCGCGCGCTTCACCGAGGAAACGTAAGCGGGATGCAAATATTCCGGCTGGGTGCCGGCCGCGAATTTTCGATAGCGGCGTGGGTCGTGCATCTTGAAGGCGAATGATACCACTAGCGGTGAAACGGGTGATTCGGCGGTGTTTCGCGGACGAGCGAAAACGAAGGTCGGACAGGAATCGAAAGAATTACGCTGCCGGTCACTTTTTCTCGCTCTTCCCCGCTTCCAGCCAGGGCGTCAGCGACATAAACCATGCATTGGAATTGCTGTTGTCCCACAGCTCCAACCTTTTCAAATCCTCGCGGGCCTGAGCCCGCGTGCGCGGAAACTCCACCGGCACCGCGCGGTCGCTGCTGAAATAAACAGTGCGATGATCCGGACCCAAATGTGGTTCGTCGTCCGTGCTGTACCCTCCCGCCTCGTCGCCCTGGTAGCGAATCACTGTTACCGGGCCCCAGTCGTTGCCGTTTTTCAGCGCGATAAACATGTGGTCCTTAGGGTCGTCTTTCAACCGCGCAGAACTGCAAAAAACCAAGAACGAACCGTCCGGCGCAATTTCGGGGTCCACATCCGAGGTGCGGCCGTCGCTGAACGATAGTGGCTGCGCCTGCAGATACGCGCCATCCTTGTATTGTGAAAAGTACAGACGCTTCCCACCCTTCGCGTCGATCGAAACAAAATAGATGGTGCCGTCCGCTGCGATGCTCGGCTTCCAGATCGAATCTCCTATATTTACGGCGTCGGGCAGCTTCTCCGGCTCGCTCCATCCCGAACCCACGCGATTCGTGCGGTAGAGGTTCGCTCGCCGCCCCACCGCCTTCTCACCGGCTCTCGGCATTTCCTTCGGGCGCAGCGAAACGAAAACCAGATACGAACCGTCGGGCGCCATCCCTGGCGACGAATCCGACCACTCCCCCGAAAAAGGCGCCACGTCCGGCTCCGACCATTCGCCGTGACTCTTGTGCGATTCCAGAATCACTCCCCACCCTGCCGTGCTCCGCGTGAAATACAGCGTATTCCCGTCGGGCGAAAAAGTCGGCGATCCGTCGTTGGCCGGCCCGGAAATCACTCCCGGCGAAAAAATCTGCGGCACGGGCCCGACGAATGTCGCGCTCGCTCCGCCCGCAGAAGCCGCTGGCTGCGTTGTTTGCCCCTGCACCGGCTGCCACCAAATCAACACCAGCAACAGGAGCCAGCTATTTTGCGACTGCATGAATGCACCTCAAATGATCTGGTCTGAAATTTGGGATTGATTCGACTGTCTTCCTTGGACTGGAGTGACCGCCAGAAGTGAGCGCCCTCGGCTCGGAAATTATGGCCCCGATCACCCCGCGGGCCAACTGCCACCTAAGGTTCGTGTCATCGCCCTCGCCCATTGACGATTCCCCCGTTTCGATACACGATTCTTACGCCCCAATTTCGCTCAAGAGGAATCTCATGCCTTCCGCCACCAAATTCGAATTGCTCGACACCGATAAGATGAACCCGCTGATCACCCGCCAGATGCTGAACGGCGCCGACGCCACCTTCGCGCGCCTGGTGCTGCTGCGCGGCGCCATCGTCCCGCGCCACTCGCATCGCAGCGAGCAATACACTATGATTTTTTCCGGCGCCTTGAAATTCATCTTCGACGATCAGACGGAAACCATCGTGCACGCTGGCGAAATCCTCATGATCCCCGCGAATGTTCCGCACAGTGCCGAGGCCCTCGAAGACACCGTCGATTTCGATTTTTTCTCTCCGCGCCGTGAAGATTGGATCCGCAAAGACGACGCCTACCTTCGCGTTGGCGCAAAAAAGGAATAGTCGACATGGATTTTGGACTAAAAGGACGCGTGGCCATCGTGGCCGCTGCCAGCAAGGGCCTCGGCCGCGCCGCCGCCGAAGAACTGGCCAAAGAAGGATGTGAAATCGCGATCTGCGCTCGTACCGCGGCAGATCTGGAGCAAACCGCGAAGGAGATGGAAGCCGCGACCGGCCGTCCCGTTTTCTGGCGCGCGGTGGACGTAACCAAGCCCGAAGCCGTATCCGCGTTCGTCGATGCCGTGGACAAAAAATTCGGCCGCGTCGACATCTGCGTCACCAACGCCGGCGGGCCGCCTTCGAAAAAATTCGCGGACCTTTCGCTCGACGAATGGCGCGCCGCCGTCGACCTCACCTTGCTCAGCAATGTTTTCTTCGCGCGCGAAGTTTTGCCCCGCATGAAGCGCAACCACTGGGGCCGCCTGATCACCATCACTTCCATTTCAGTGAAGCAGCCCATCGACGGCCTGATGCTCTCGAATTGCCTGCGTGCCGGCGTCGCGGGCCTGGCCAAGACTCTGGCCAATGAGTACGGTGCTGACGGCATCACCGTGAACAACGTCTGCCCCGGCTACACGCTGACCGACCGGCTCGGAGAACTCTTCGAAAAGCGCGCCAAAGATGCGGGCGTAACCATCGCAGAAATTGAGAAGCAATCCGCCGCAGCCGTGCCCATCGGGCGCCTCTCGCGTCCCGATGAATTCGCCGCCTTAGTCGCGTTTCTTTGTTCCGAGCGCGCCAGCTCTATGAACGGCACCACCATTCAGGTCGATGGCGGCCTGATCAAAGGCCTCCTGTAACCAACTGTCTGCATCAAAGTGAAGTGCTACGAAACCGTATATTCGCCCTTTACGTATTATAATTTTGCGTTTTGCCGCACCACGTAGTTCCCTCCGGGGACCTGAGGAGAAATAATGATTCACGTTCGCCGTAGTCGTTCGCTGTCTGCCATTTTCGCTTGCGCGCTGGTCGCCTCGGCCCTAGCCCTGTTTCCGCTGCTGGGCCGCGCCGATGAACCCTACGCCCGCAGCCGCGACTACGATTTGCGCAACGTGAAAACACATCTCTGGTTCGACACCGATCGGCGCAAAGTGCGCGGCGAAGTCACTCACTCCCTGTCGATGTTTCGCGACGGCCTCTCGCAAATCAAGTTCGACTCCGTCGACCTCAATATTCAGGCGGTAACTCTCGATGGCCAGGACACCAAGTTTTCAGTAACGCCCAATAATCTAATCGTCCAGCTCGCGACTCCTTCCAAGCGCGGCGACAAGCACGAAGTTTTCATTCGCTACGACGGCCAGCCGAAAAAAGGCCTCTACTTCGTGCTTCCCGACAAAAATTATCCCAATCGCCCTAAAGAAGTCTGGTCCCAAGGCGAAGCCGAAGATACCCGCTATTACATTCCGATCTACGATTATCCCAACAACCGCACCACGTCCGAAATGCTGGTCACCGTACCGGCCGCCTGGATCACGATCTCCAATGGCGACTTGCTCGGCGTGAAAACTGAATCCGACGGCATGAAAACCTGGGATTGGAAACAATCTCTCCCGCTCTCGACGTACCTGATTTCGGTGGTCGCTGGCGAATTCGTGGAGCAGAAGGATTCGTGGAACGGCATGCAGGTGCGCTACGTGGTCCCGCGCGGCGAAGAATCCAAAATCGATTCAACCTTTTCCCGCACCAAGGAGATGATCACGCTCTTCTCCGAAAAGCTCGACGTGAAATATCCCTGGGCCCAATACGCGCAAACTTCCGTCAACGATTTCGTTGAGGGCGGCATGGAAAATACCAGCGCCACCACGCTTACCTCCCGCGGCCTGGTCCACCCGAAGCTGGCCGCCGAGGAGCGCGAGGGTTCGGACAGTCTCGATTCCCACGAACTCGCTCATCAATGGTTCGGAGATCTGGTGACCTGCCGCGACTGGGCCAACATCTGGCTTAATGAAGGTTTCGCGACATACTTCGAGCATTACTGGACCGAGCAACATTATGGCGCCGACGAAGTCGCCTACGAATTTTGGCGCGAACAAAATAATTGGTTCCGCCAAAAGCGTCTCTATCCCGTTCCCATTGTGCAGCGCAATTTCACGGACGGCATCGAATACGCCGGCAACGAATACACCAAGGGCGGCTGGGTTCTGAAAATGTTGCGCACCAAGCTCGGCGACCAGGATTTCTTCCGTGCCCTGCACTATTACCTGGAAACCAATCGCAATCAGAACGTGGTCACCGCCGATCTCGAAAAGGCCATCGATCAATCCACGGCCACCAATGTCGACAAATTCTTTCATGAATGGATTTGGCGCGCCGGTGCCCCGAAATACGAAGTCAGCTACACCTACGACAATTCCGCGCACCAGATCAAACTGCTCGTCAAACAGACCCAGAAAGTCGAAGGCATGGTCGATCTCTTCGACATGCCGGTGAACGTGGAAATCACCACGGCAACCGGCCGCAACAATCACCCGATCGAGGTCACTCAGGCCGAAGAAACCTTTACTCTGGCATCGCCGTCCGCTCCACTTATGGTTCTGTTCGACAAGGGCGACAACGTTCTCAAGTCGGTCGAATTCAAAAAAGACGCTTCCGCGCTGATTTACCAGCTCAAAAATGCCATCGATATTTCCGACCGAGCCGATGCTGCGGTCGCGCTGGCGCAGATAAAGGATAATCCGGACGTCGTCGTCGCACTCGGCAATGCAGCCCAGCACGACCCCTTCTGGGGCATTCGTTCGGAATCGCTGAAGGCCTTGGGAAAAATCGGTGGGCCCGACGCGGAAAAACAGATTATCGCCGGACTCTCCGACGAAAAACCCTGGGTCCGCGAAGTTGCCGTTGAACAACTGGGCGAATTCGCCGGCGACCCATCGCTCGGCCCCAGGTTGATCGACATCGCTAAAAACGATAGCGCTTACCACGTCCGCGCCGCCGCCTTGAACGCCTTGGGTGAAATTAAAACGGCGAACGCCTATGACACGCTAGTTGCGGCAGTGAACTCCGATTCTCCCGACGACACTTTGCGCAACGGCGGGCTCGAAGGCCTGGGCTCGCTCGGCGACGATCGCGCCATTCCTGTTCTTCTCGAATGGTCCGCTACCGGTAAGGATTTCGAAACGCGCAGCGCCGCCATCAGCGCCCTCGCGGGACTCGATCCTAAGGACAAGAAGATCACGCAAACGTTGGTTTCCTATTTGCAGGAACCCTACATCGATATCAAGTTCGCCACGATCTTCGCGCTTTCCAAGCGTGGCGATCCTGACGCGATTCCCGCACTCGAGGCGCTTATCAAATCGGGAGATTTGAGTCTCGGAACTGCGCCGCTGGTGCAGTCGCAGATCGATGCGATCAAGGCTAAGGCTGCGGTGCCGGCGAGTGGCGCCGGTGCGACGCCACCAGCCGCAAACTAGAACGAAAAATCGCGGCCGCTCGCTACTTTATCCGGAAATAATTATGCGCAAGTCGCGCAGATTATTTCCGGTTGGCCCAGTCACAATCGCGTCATTAAGTTTCGCAAAGAAATTGTAGGCATCGCTCCGCCGAGAATACTCGGCCGGATCCATGCCAACTCGCGCCGCTCGCGATTGCGTTTCGCCGTCGGCTACCGCTCCAGCCGCCGGACTGTTTCCATCGATCCCGTCTGTTCCGGCACTTAGCACCACGATTTTCTTTCCCGCAATTTTCGGCACGCAGGTCAAAACAAAAGCTGAGTTTCTCCCGCCAATTCCGTCTCCCGTGACCGGGCTGCTCACTTCCCCGCCCGACAGAATCGCCACCCGCTTGCCGGGACAATCGCGCTGCAGCGCTGTTAATTGCGCCAGCAATTCATCGGCCGCTCTCTCCAGCGTCCAGCCGTCCGTCTGATTGTCGGCCATACATCGAATCCCCTCGGCCTCCGAGCAGTGATGCGCTCGGTGCACCAAATCGTGCTCGCCCAGCAACAACTCAAAGATATTTCGTGCAAATACGCGATCATTTTCCTTCGGAGTTTCTTTCAGCCGATGTTCCGCGAATATTTCCCGAATTGCCGGGGGCAATCCGTTCATCACTCCGGGATGGTTCACTACTCGTTCGGCGTCCGCGACCGTACTCGGATCCGGCAGAGTCGGTCCCGAGGCCAATGCCGACTCATATCCACTCGGCACGTCGCTCAGGGCCAGGGTCAGCTTCAGCGAGTTCGGCGCAGCTGCCGCCAGCCGTCCGCCTTTCGTCGCTGACAAATGTTTCCTCACAACATTGATTTCCTCGATCGGCGCGCCGCAGGTTACCAGGGCGGAGTGCAGCGCCTGAAAATCTGCCAGACCAACGCCGGTATCGAGCGGCTGCTCCACCATCGACGACCCGCCACCGGAAATCAAAAACACCACCAGCGAACGCTCGTCGCACCTCGCCATGCGGTCCAAAATTGCCCGGCCTGCCGCAAAACTTTCGGCGGTGGGAAGCGGATGTCCCCCCACGAACGATTTCCATTCGCGCAGCGCGCCGCCCGTCACGGGTTTCGGGCTAACCAAGATTCCGTCGACGCGAAAATCCGGCGCCACCACGGACTGGAACCCTTCCGCCATCGCCACCGATGCCTTGCCAAACCCAATCACCACGATCTCGCGAAACTCACGCAGGTCAATGTACTCCGCTCCCGCGCGAATCCGTGTTCCGTCTCGCTCCAGTCGTCTCGCGATCGCGGCCTGAATATCAATCGCCGCCAGCGTTTGCTGAAAAATTCGCCGAGCCACCGTTTTCAAATCGTGTTCCATCGCGGTCATTTCAACCCCAGCGCATCCTTGTTCAACGCATTTGGCGGTGTTCGGCCGTCAAAGAAAGCGGCCACGTTTTGCGCCGCCAAAACCATCATCCGCGTTCTGGTCTCGACCGTGGCGCTTCCAATGTGCGGCGCCAGGATCGCGTCGCGCCGCGCCGTCAGTTTTGGATTAATTTTCGGCTCATGCTCGAAGACATCCAGAGCCGCGCCCGCAATGATTTTGTTTTCCAGCGCCTCCGCCAGCGCTTCCTCATCCACCACCGGGCCGCGGGATGTATTGATCAAAAACGCCGTGCGCTTCATCTTCTCCAGATTTTCCTTCGAGATCAGATGCCGAGTCTGCGGGTTTAGCGGCACATGCAAACTTACAAAATCCGATTCATTGAACAGTCTGTCCTGCTCCACAAACTCCGCATTCAATTCTTTCTCCACGTCAACCGGCGCACGCTTGCTCCCGGAATACAGTACCCGCATTCCAAAACCAAGCCCGCGCTTCGCGACGCATCTTCCGATGCGCCCAAATCCGATAATTCCCAGCGTCTTTCCGTACACGTCTGCGCCTAACAGGTGATCCATCGAAAACCCGCGCCAGTTTCCGGAACGCACCCACGCATCCCCTTCGACCAGCCGGCGCGCGATGGCTAGCATTAACGCCCATGCGAGATCTGCCGTGGTGTCGTCCAGCACTCCCGGAGTATTGGTCGCGATGACTTTTCGCGCGGTACAGGCCGGAACATCGATGTTGTCGTAACCCACCGAGACCGTCGCCACGATCCGCAGCTGCGGCCCTGCCGCCAGCAGCTCCGCATCGATCTTGTCATTCAGCAGGCAGACCAACGCATCCTTGTCGGCAACTCGTTTCAGTAGCTCCGCCCTCGGAATCGCTTCCGGTCCCGCCCAATAGTCGATTTCGCCAGTCTTATCCAGCACGGCTCGCGCCGCGGAGAACAGAAGTTTTGTCACCAGAATTTTCGGCTTACTCGCCATTCCAACCTCGCCTGAACCCCCGGCCGCAATCGGCGCGCATTTTACTCAGTCGCTCAGATTGAGTAGCATACCCGATCAACCTCTCGCAACCATCGCTTCGGTTGGGCCTGGCTCTCGTTGACGGCTCTTGCGACGGCCACCTATACTGACCACCAGCGCGCCATTCGCACTTCGCCGCGCCCCATGAATGAAAACGGAACTCCTTCGCGACCTGAAGTCTCTGCTTGGCGATGATGCCGTTCTCCATCGCCCCGAAGAACTGCTGCTTTACGAATACGATGGTTCCGTAGAAATCGCGCGTCCCACTTGCGTCGTCTTCCCGCGGAAGACCGCGCATGTTCAGCAAATCGTGAAACTCGCCAATCAATATCAGACCCCGCTCATCGGCCGGGGCGCCGGCACTGGTCTTTCCGGTGGCGCGCTGGCCCGCAACGGCGGCATCCTTACCGTTTTTTCGCGCATGAAACGCATTCTCGATATCGACCTCGAAAATCAGCGCGCGACCGTGCAGCCCGGGGTCGTGAATTCCGATCTCAGCGCGGCCGTCGCGCACGCGGGCTTGCATTTCGCGCCCGATCCCTCCAGCCAGAAGGCCTGTACCATCGGCGGCAACGTCTCCGAAAATTCCGGAGGCCCGCACACGCTCGCCTACGGGGTCACCACCAACCACACTTTGTCTCTCGAAGCCGTTCTTCCCACTGGCGAACTCGTGCGCATCGGAAATCCGGCGCTCGATTCCACCGGCTACGATTTGATGGGACTTTTCGTCGGCTCCGAAGGCACCCTCGCGCTGATCACCGAAATCACCGTCAAGCTGACGCGCTTGCCCGAAACCGTAAAGACGCTGTTAGCTGTTTTTGAAACTCTAGATGACGCTACCGAAACCGTAGTGGATATCACCGGGCGCGGCATCACCCCCGCGGCGTGCGAAATGCTCGACGGCTGGACGCTTCGCGCCGTCGAAGCCTACGTCCACGCCGGATTCCCGCTCGATTGTGCGGCGGTCTTGCTTCTCGAAGTCGACGGCGTGAAAGAAGCAGCCGAGCAGCACGCCGAAGACGTCGCGGAGATTTGCCGCAAACATCACGCGCGCGAAGTTCGCGTCGCTCGTGATGCGCACGAGCGCGACCTGCTGTGGAAAGGCCGCAAGAACGCCTTCGGCGCGGTCGGTCGCCTCTCGGCTACCTATTACGTGCAGGACGGCGTGATCCCCCGCACCAAACTGCCGGCCACGCTCCGTCACATCAACGAAATCGGCAAGAAATATGGATTTCAGATCGGCAACATTTTTCACGCCGGTGATGGCAATCTGCATCCCCTGATTCTTTTTGACGCGCGCGACCAGGACCAGTTCCGCCGCGTGATCGCCGCGTCCGACGAGATCATAAAATTCTGCATCGACATGGGCGGCGCCATCACCGGTGAACATGGCGTCGGCATGGAAAAAGATCGCCTGATGCCGCTGCTTTTCACCGAAGCGGAGCTTGGCGTAATGAGCCGCGTCCGCGACGCATTCAACCCCAGCGGGCTGTTGAATCCCGACAAGATTTTTCCTTCGAAAAAAGGATGCGGCGAAATTCACATCCGCCCGCTTCCGGCGCATGGCACGGCGCCGCAGCCGCCAAATGCTCCCGGCGTACCGGCCGCATGACCGCCACGGGAACCACTTCGCATTCGCGTCTCGCCGACCTCGTCGGCTCCCCAAACGTCAGTATCGAAACTGAACAACTCGCTTCTTTCGAAATCGATGGTATGCGTCCGGCCGCAGTGCTCCGGCCCGAATCCAAAGCCCACGTAGCGGAAATCGTGAAATTCGCAGGCTCGGAGAAACTTAGTGTGATCGCTTCCGCCGGCCGCACGAAATTGAACATCGGCTTACCGCCCAGGCGCTACGATCTCGCGCTCGACATGTCGGCGCTGAATAAAATCATCGCCTACGATCCCGGCGACTTGACGCTCAGCGTCGAAGCCGGCGCACCGCTGCTTAAGGTTGCCAAAGAGCTCGCCCAGCATGGCCAGTTCCTTCCTCTCGCGGTTCCGTTTTTGCGCCAAACCAGCGTGGGCGGCATTGTTGCTTCCGGAGTTGATGGCCCGCTGCGCCAGTTCTACGGCACCGCGCGAGATTTTTTGCTTGGACTGGAATTTGTAACTGGCGAAGGTGTCTCCGCCAAAAGCGGCGGCCGCGTCGTAAAAAATGTCACCGGTTACGACATCCACAAACTGATGATCGGTTCGCTGGGCACGCTAGGCGTCATCACCAGTTTAAACTTCAAAACCTTTCCACTGCCGATTTCCCCTCGCGGATTCGTTGCACACTTTCGTTCTGCCGCGCAGGCGTGTGACCTGCGTAATCGAATCGCCAAATCGTCGCTCACCCCGATTACGTTGGACATTTTGAGTCCACGCTGCGCGGAACTTTTCGTAGGTGACGCGGCGACGCGTTTAGAGGCCGCACCGCTGCCGCCGAATATTCTCTCGTCCACGGAATGGTCGGTCACCGTAGGCTATGCCGGAAACGAAAAGGTCCTGGCGCGTTACGAAACAGACTTGCGGCGCATCGCGCAAGACTCCGGCGCGACGGATGTCACGGTTCTCGCCGAGAATCTAAACGCCGCGTGGACCCGCAAACGCGAGTTCATTCCCATCGCGCTCGCGTCCTCGCCCGCAGCCACCATCGTCAAAATGACCGTGTTGCCGGCTCGAATGAACGAGGCTTTGACCGTCGCACAACAGGCCGCGGAATCGAATTCCCTTCCTTGGGCCGCGCTCGCGCGTGGACTGGGAATCGTTTATTTTGCGCTGCTACCTACCGCGCAAGATGACGAAACCAGAAAACGCATCGAAAACGCGACCAATACCATGCAGGACGCGTGCGGCAGGCTTGGCGGCCAGTCCTCGATTCCGTGGTGCCCCACCGTTTGGAAGACACGCCTAAAAATCTGGGGACTCGAAAATCCAAACTTCCCCCAAATGCAAAAAATAAAAACAGTATTCGACCCGCAGGGCGTCCTCAGCCCCGGCCGCTTCGTCGGAGGACTCTGAGCTGATGTCTGGTTCTCCGACAAATACGAATCTGCCGCAAACTCACGAGGAAGCGCAGCGCGAATTTCAGCTGACCCTGAGTGGATTTTCCGGAGTCGATAATCCGGAGTACGCGGACTACTCGCGCTGCGTGCATTGCGGGCTGTGTGCCAACAATTGTCCAACGTATCGTCTGTGGGGTCAGGAAGCGGACTCGCCTCGCGGGCGCATCCGGCAGATGGCGCTGGTCGATCAGGGGCGCCTCGAAATCGGTGAGACTTTCGTTACCCATATCGATCGCTGTTTGAATTGCCGCAACTGCGAGACGGTTTGCCCGTCCGGCGTGGAGTACGGAAAAATCCTGGAGCTCGCGCGGGCCCAGATCGAGCAGAAATACAAGCGGCCACTCGCGTCGCGCATGGCGCGCGATTTCGTCTATCGTAAGCTTCTGCCCTACCCACGCCGGATTGCGCTGGCCGCCAGCGTGTTGAAGCTCTACCAGCGTTCGGGCTTGGCGAGCATCGCGCGCGCAACTGGAATTCTGCGTCTGCTCGGTTTGCAGAATCAGGAAAGGCTGCTGCCGCGCATTGACTCCGATTTTTTCTTTAGCGAGCTGGGTAAGGCGTTCCCGGCAAAGGGCCTGCGGCGGGCACGGGTGGCTTTCTTCGCGGGCTGCGTCGCGCAGGTCACGTTCAGCGATTTGAACCGCGCCACGATTCGGGTACTGCAGGCCAATGGCTGCGAGGTCGTGGTGCCGGCTGATCAAGCGTGCTGCGGGGCGCTGGCGGCCCACGCCGGTGTTCGCGAAGTGGCGCGGGACCTGGCTCAAAGGAATTTCTCCGCGTTCGACCCTGATGACTTTGACGCGATCATCAACAATGCTTCCGGTTGCGGCTCGATGCTGAAGGAATACCCACTGCTGTTTACGGCGGACCCGGATCAGGAAGCGCGGGCCAAGAAGTTCTCGGCCAAAGTTCGGGACGTGAATGAGTTTCTGGCGGAACTTGGATTGAGTGCGCCGCTGAAATCCGTGGCCGCTCGCGTGACGTATCAGGATTCGTGCCATCTGGTGCACGGGCAGAAGATCAGCGCGGCGCCGCGGGAATTGATTCGCGCGATTCCGGGCGTTGAATTCGTGGAGATGCCGATGTCGGAACAGTGCTGCGGTTCGGCGGGGGTTTATAACGTCACGGAAAATAAGACGTCGATGGAATTGCTTGGCTTGAAGATGGATGCGGTGAAACAAACGCAGGCGCAAATCATTGTTACGGCCAATCCTGGATGCATTTTGCAGTTGCGCGCAGGAGCGGCGATGCGCAAGACCGGGCAAGAAGTTTTGCATGTGGTCGAATTGCTCGATCGCGCGACCCAACATTCTTAAACATCGCTTTTTCCGTTAAACTGCCTCAGCACTATTCTTCACCGCTCTTGATCGCAAAAAGCAGATCCCTCGCTTTGCTCGGGATGACCCGAATTTTATTTTCGCTAAATTTCAAAAACTGTCTCCCGCGTTGTTAAGCCACCCAATAAGGTTACTGCTCGACGGGCGGAGGCGGCAGAGCTGGGCGGGAACGTCTTTCGCCGCGGCCACCGCCTTGCTGCACGGTGTAGTCCGCGGGTACTTGAAACAGCGTGCCCGCGGGCTCCTGGCGCTGAATATTCGTCATTTGAAACGTGGTTTCACCCATGCGCGGGTCGGTGTGTTTGGTCATCACAAACATTTGCAAGTCGGGTGAATACCAGCGCTCGGTGATAATGACGATTGGCTTAGCGTTACCAATCTGCCCGGCGGGAATGGTGCGGGTGTAGCGAGTACCTTCGGCGGAAACTCCGCCGACCATCTGAGTTCCCAACGACGTGGTGACCGTTTCGCTTTCCTCGGTGGCTTTTGCAGCCTCACGCTCGTGACGATCCTTGCCGGCCGAGTCACCGGTTGGCACCTGCATTTTCCGCACGGTTTTAGCATCCGTGTCGAGCAAGTAACGCGCGCTGGCCACCGGGTCGTTCACGAAAACGACATGAGGAGCGGGCTTGCCGGAATCGGCCCAAGGGCCGAAGGGCAAAGTCATATCGCGGCGGGTGCGTCCCTGGCTATCGCGCGCCAGCGATCCGGTGGACGTGTGCTGAATCTGATTTCCATCCGCGAGCGTTTGGGTGGCTTGAGTGTTGATGGTCGCGCTGAACGGCGCTCCATTCACAACTTTGTCGTTCAGGCCAGCCTGGAATCCAACAAATTCGATGGCGTCCGGGGGCATGGGCCCGTGGCCAACCCTTTCGTACATGACGTCTGACGGCGGCGGAGGCGGCGTGGCTGGCGCATTCTGAGCGTGAGCGACCCCGCTGTTCGCGGCGCAAAGCGCCAAGGCGCCTGCCGCAAGCAAAATACCAGACGCGAACTTTCTGGTGGTCGTTTTCACCGCAGCGTCATTCCACATGCTTCCCCTCCGACAACATTCTTACACTCGATCGACGGCCAAACGTTCATGACCTAATCCGCGACGGACACCAGGCGAATGGCTTGCGGCGTACCGTCTTCACTCACGATCATGTCCGCGGTCACGCGGTCGCCGGCGCCCAATCCTTCGGCCGGCAGGCCGTAAGACTCCAGCACGGATCGGGCCAGCGTCACGCGAACCACCGAACCACCTTCCAGCGCCGCAGGATCATCGGCGTAGGGCAACGGAACGAACGCGGTGGCGTATTCCGTCGGCTCGGCGTCGCCGGCAGCCGAAGGTGGTTTGGTCGTGGTGGACGCATTTACAGCAACCCGATTCGCAGTCGGGTTTGCCTTTGAATTTTGCGCAGCGGATACGGGTGATTGCGGCGATTGAGAATCGACGGGCTTCGCCGACGGATTCGTCACAGCATTGACGGCCGGAGCGTCGGGTGCTTTTGCCAGATTGCGCTGATAGATCACTGTACCCAGAACCAGAAGCATAGCCGCCGCAATTCCCAGCGCAATGACTCCCCAACGCATGCCCGGACGCATCGGAATCGTCTCGAGCGACACTGGTTTCACTTCTTGCCTGAAAGCCTTCAGTAGCTCGGCCTCCACGCGCGACGCGCCGGGCATCCGGGTCGTTTCTTGCGCGATCTTCTGCAAGGCAAAGCCGAGCGATTCTTCTTCGACCAGCAGAACACCGCAGTCGCCGCAGCCTTCGGCGTGAGCCATCGCGGTATCAAGCTGGGCAGCGCCGCGAGTGCCCGGGCGGTCAAGTTCGTGCAGTAGTTCGCGAAACTCCAAGCAGTTCATGGGCTCGCCTTCCAGACTTTCGTTTTCTCGATTCATCGTCCCACCGCCGATTTGCGCGACACCGGCGAATGTTCGGCTTCACGCAATTTTTCCGTCAGCATTGATTTGGCGCGATGCAACCGCGAGCGGACCGTCCCAATCGGACATTCCAACACCGCGGCAGCATCTTCGTAGCTCATTTCATCCATTTCGCAAAGGACCACCACTTCCCGATAATTTTCCGGCAGGGTGGCGATGGCCTGGCGGACGCGGCGAATGTTTTCGCGCGAAACCAGTTCGTCGCTGTGGTCCGGAAAAGGCGCGACGTGATGCCCATTTCCGTTACCGTTCCCGTTGCTCAATCCGCCGTTGCGCCGGCCGACGTGGCTGAGCATGATGGCGTCGAGTTCTTCGGCCGTTCCAGGCAGCGGGACGGCGCCACGGTCCTGATCCCAGCGGCGGCGCAAATGATTGCGGGCGATGCCGAAAAGAAAACCGCCGAGAGTGCCTAAGGCCGGGTCGAACCGCTTGGCGTCGCGGATCAGGGTCATGAAGACTTCCTGAGTAACGTCCTCGGCGACACCGGAATTGCCGCTCATATGCAGGGCAAACCGATAGATGGCCGGATGCTTACGCCGGTAGAGCAGCGTAAACGAATCCTCATCACCCGCCAGCATACGGCGGAGGAGGACCGCGTCATCGATCGTTTCGACTCCAATGGCCATGGTTAAAAGGTTGGACGGCCCGTCGCGCGTGTCGTTACATATTCTCCCCGCGGGGCCGGAAAGTTCCATTTAAATGTGGGCGACGCGGCGGTAACGAGAGTCCGGAAAGCGGTGGAGAGTGAACTCGTTTTGAGCAGGAAACGTGGCGAAATGTCGCGATTAGAAACCACCTCGGACGTTTGTTTTGTGCGGGTTACGGGGGTTTCTAATCCCGCTAGCCATTTTCGATTGGAAATGCAGGTGAGTCCGAAAGGAGTGCAGGAATTCGCGGCGAGGACCGCGAGGCTGGCAACGACCAAGGCACTGATCGTTGCGAGTGATGCGCGATACCGGACTTGCATGCCTCCCTCCTGGTCGGGCCGACTTGAGGCCCCGCACGAAAGCCATCCACGGTAACACATCGGTATATATTCAGCAAAAGTACACAACAACAAGCCGGGAGCCTGGAATTCCAAGCCGAAAAAAGCGGGGGTACGTTGGTGAAGAGCCAAGCCATTGCAGCGATAGAATGGACGGCGTGACATTCCTTATCCATTGGGTCAATCAAACGATTCGGCTAGGCGCAATTCTGGCCGTTTATTTCGCGTGCTTCGCGAGCGGCACCCATGCGCAAGGGGGACCTCCCTATTACACCAACGACCCCGGCACGCCCGGGAACAAGCAGTGGGAAATCAACCTGGGCTACATGCCGTTCCTCTTTAACGCTAACTCCATCACGCACACTCCCGATGTCGATATCAATTTCGGACTGGGAGACCGGATTCAGCTGACGTTCGAGAACGCTTATCTGCGGGTGAACGATGCTGCCGGGGGTACGCGATTCGGGCTGGGGCAAGACCAGCTCGGTTTGAAATGGCGGTTTTACGATAACGAGGAAAGCGGGTTCGCGATTTCGGTCTTCCCGCAGGTTTCGCTCAACAATCCGAACAGTTCGGTGGACCGCGGGATTACCCCGCGAGGCGCGAGTTTGATCCTGCCGATGGAATTTTCGAAGAAGCTGGGGCCGCTGAACCTGAATGGGGAGGTGGGGTACAACTTCGTGCATTTAGGCAGCGACGGATACCTGGCGGGAATTGTGGCGGGTCACGATTTCACCAAGAATTTGGAAATGGATGCGGAGTTCTACGCGGTGGGCACGTTTCATCCCGCGGCCAATTCGGACACGATCGGCATTGGCGCGCGATACAAGATTCATCCACCGTTTATTCTGCTGCTGATGGCCGGAAGAAGTGTGGAAGGAGCACGGAATGGCCAACCCTATTTTGTGGGCTATTTCGGGATGCAATTTCTACTGCCGCCCAAACCTTTCGCGAAAGACTAAAGGGCGGCAGAACCTCGCGGACGATAAGAACCATCGTTACAATTGCCGATCCGAACCGAAAGACACCCAGATCGCCTAGGAAATCCCTCATGGAGACCAGTTTAATTCAACGTTCGACGTTGTGACCTTTGGGTGACAGGGTGAGTGGACTCCCGGCGACCTATCGGATAACTCCCGGTAAACGCGTGGCCATAAACTGACCCGTCACGCATCGCGTCACCGTCTTGACCAATGCACTTAGTTTCAATACCGTAGGTCCGACTCGAAAATACCTTCCCCGGCCACCTTGGAGGAATCATGCAGGAGTTTGATCCGCACGTACTGGACGAGAAACCGATTCCTCCGCCGGAAGAATTCAGCAAGAAGGCGCACGTCAAGTCGCTGGAGGAGTATCGCGAACTGTATGCCGAGGCGAAAGCCGATCCGGAGGCGTACTGGGCGGAGCAAGGCCAGCTGATCGAATGGGCGGAGCCGCCGAAGAAAACCCTCGAATGGAATCCGCCGCACGCGAAATGGTTCGTGGGCGGCAAGCTGAACGTTTCGTACAACTGCCTAGACCGGCACCTGGAGAAAAACGGGAACAAGCCGGCGTTAATGTGGGAGGCCGAGGACGGGTCGACGCTGCAACTGACCTACGCCGAGCTGTTCGAGCGGGTCTGCAAATTTGCGAACGTGCTGCAAGGTTTGGGCGTGAAGGCTGGGGATTGTGTGGCGATTTACATGCCGATGATTCCGGAGATCGCGGTGGCCCTGCTGGCCAGCGCCCGCATCGGCGCGGTGCATTCGGTGGTGTTCGGCGGGTTCAGCGCGACGGCGCTGGCGGATCGCATAGCGGACTGCAAGGCGAAAATTCTGGTGACTGCGGACGGAAGTTTCCGGCGGGGGAAAATGCTGGCGCTGAAAGATACGGCGGACGCTGCGCTGGAAAAATGTCCTACCGTGCAGAAATCGATCGTGGTGCAACGGACCAAACAAGAGGTGAAGTGGAAAGAAGGGCGCGATCTGTGGTGGCACGAGCTGGAAGAAAAGGCAGAGAAGGAATGTATCGCGCTGCCCTTTGACGCGGAGCACCCGCTTTACATTCTTTACACCAGCGGGACAACCGGAAAACCCAAAGGGGTGCTGCATACGTCGGCAGGATACCTGGTGCAATGCACCTGGAGCACGCGGCTGGTATTCGACATGAAGGACGATGACGTGTACTGGTGTACGGCGGATATCGGATGGGTGACCGGGCACAGCTACGTGATTTACGGGCCGCTCTCAAATGGCGCGAGCATCGTGATGTATGAGGGCGCGCCGGATTTTCCGCGCAAGGACCGCTTCTGGGAAATCATCGATCGGTATAAAGTTTCGATTTTCTACAGCTCGGCGACGGCGATTCGGGCGTTTATGGCGTGGGGCATGGAATGGATCACGCCGCATGACATCAGCAGCCTTCGTTTGCTGGGAACGGTGGGTGAGCCGATCAATCCGGCGGCGTGGAAATGGTATTTCGAAGCGATTGGAAAAAATCGCTGCCCGATCGTGGACACGTGGTGGCAGACCGAAACCGGGTCGATCATGATTTCGGTTTTGCCGGGCGCGACGCCGGCGAAGCCGGGCTCGGCGACGTTGCCGCTGCCGGGGATTGCGGCGCGCGTGGTGAATATGAAAGGTGAATCGGTGGCTCCCGGCGAGACAGGATATTTAATTATCGAGCGGCCGTGGCCTTCGATGCTGCGCACGATTTACGGCGACGATGAGCGCTATGCGAAGGAATATTGGACCCGGATTCCGGGAGTGTATTTCGCGGGGGACGCAGCGCAGTGCGACAAGGACGGCTACATCTGGGTGCTGGGGCGCGTGGACGATGTGATCAAAGTGGCCGGGCACCGGCTGAGCTCGATGGAAATCGAAAGCGTGCTGGTGAGCCATCCGGCGGTAGCGGAGGCCGCGGTGGTGGCGCGACCGGATGAAATCAAGGGCGAAGCGATTGTTTGTTTTGTGGCGCTGCGCACGGGTTTTGAGCCTTCGAAGGAATTGCGCGATACGCTGATGGATCATGTCGCGAACATGATCGGCTCGATTGCCCGACCGGCGGATGTGCGTTTTACGCCGCTGCTGCCAAAGACGCGCAGTGGAAAAATCATGCGCCGGTTGCTGCGGGAGCTGGCGACGAAGGGCGCGGTGTCGGGCGATACGACGACGCTGGAAGATATGGCGGTGATCGAGCGGCTGGTGAAGGCGCAGACGGACGACGAAGAATAGTTCGTCGCTCGTGACGAAGAGGTTTACGACCCACGGAGCGTCAAAATTGAAAGTGCATTCTCGGGCCCTGGTCTGCGCAGCGCTGTGCATTCTGGTTGCGACGTTTTTCGTGGTTCCCTCCTTGTCTGGCCAGCAGAAAAAAATCAAAGTGATTGCGGATCAGGATAGCGGCGGGCCGCAGGGAACGAATTTGCTTTCGTTGCTGATGCTGCTACGCGCGCCGGAAATTGATTTGCTGGGGATCACGACGGTCAGCGGCGACCAGTGGGTCGAGCCAGCGACGGTTTTTGCCTTGTGGGCCACGGAGCAGGCGGGACGGACGGATGTGCCGGTGATCAAAGGCGCGGAAAATCCTCTGGTGAATACGCCACGCGAGGTGGAACTGCGCGAAGCGCTGCACGGGTCGTACGTCGGATGGCACGGATCGTTCAATCCGGATGCGCCGAAGGCGAGCGAGACCTGGGCGCCGCCGGGCGGATATCCGAAGGTGAAGGCGCGGGCGGGGCGCGCGGCGGATTTCATCATCGACACGATTCACGCGAACCCGGGCGAGGTGGTGCTGTACTGCGCGGGGCCGCTGACGAATGTTGCGGTGGCGGTGCGGATGGATCCGACGATCGTGGCGCAGGTGAAGGCGATTTACATCATGGGCGGAAGTTCGGACGGCGGGCCGGAACTGAATTGGTGGTGGGATCCGGAGGCGGCGTCGATTGTATTGCACGAGCCGTGGAAGGAAATCGTGGTGAGTCCGTTCGAGGCCGGGGCCCAGGCGTGGTCGAGCGCGGCGCTGATGGAGCGTATCGTGAAGGCGGGCGGGCCGCTGGCGGAGCACGTGAAGAAAATTTATTTGGATGCTCCGCCACCGGCGGGGACGTCGATGTGGTCGATGATGTGGGACGAAGTGATGGTGGCGTCGCTGATCGATCCGGCGGTGATCAAGAAATCGGAGACGATGTATCTGGATGTCGACATCAGCCATGGGCCGAAATACGGTTACACCATGGTCTGGAAACAGCCGGATGGGATGCCGAAGTTCTTTTTGCCTTACAGCGGGCCCAACCCGCCGGACCGGGTAAAGTGGGCGAGCCATTTGGTTCCGCCGGCGCACTTGAATCCGGCGAGCGTGCAAATGGAAGTGGACGAGAAGAAATTTGACGATCTTTTTGTGCGGATCATGACGCACTAGAAAATTGAGTCGAGCTACATCGAAGAGAGATCCCTCGTCGGGATGACAAGCTAAGGCGAAGAGCAAACAGCATACGGGCCGAATCGAAATCGATTCGGCCCGTTTTGTATTTGCGTTAGCGGATTAGCGCAGGCCGCCGGAGGCGATAATTTGGCCGCCGGTGAGCCAGCGCGAATCGTCGGAAGCGAGGAAGACGGCGACGGCACCGATGTCGTCGGGTTGACCGGCGCGGCCGAGAGGAGTCTGGGAGACGAGCGCCTTCTCGAAGTCGGAGCCGATGAAACCCGCGGACTGGGTCCCTTCCGTTTGGACGATGCCGGGATTGATGGAATTCACGCGAATTTTCTTCGCGCCGAGTTCCTTGGCGAGCACGCCGGTGATGGCGTCGACGGCGCCTTTGGAGGCGGTGTAGACCGCAGAATTCGGAGGCGTAATGCTGCTGACGGCCGAGCCAATGTTGATCACGCTGGCGCCTTCACCAAATTGTTTGGCCGCGGCCTGAGTTGTGAGCAGCAGACCAAGCACGTTCAGATTGAAAATCTTGTGAAAGCTGGCTTCGGTGACGGCTTCGAGCGGAGCGAACTCGTAAATTCCGGCGTTGTTGACGAGGATGTCGACTTTTTTGTAAGCCTTCTTGGTTTCGGCGAAGAGCTGGTCGATGTCGGCTTGCTTCGAGACATCGCCCTGGACCGCGATGGCTTTGCCGCCTTTGCCGGTAATTTCGTTGACGACTTTGTCCGCGCCCTCTTTGCTGGACGCGTAATTCACTACGACCGATGCGCCTTCGGCGGCGAGTTGCTTGGCGATGGAAGCGCCAATACCTTTCGATGCGCCGGTGACGACTGCTACTTTCCCTGCAAGTTTCTGGGCCATTGAGGCGATCTCCTGTGCGGCGCTATTATGCCGTGCTCTACAAGATGAGGCGGGCTGGGCGAAGGGTTCATATTTTTTACTGCTTGGTACAAAATAGGCGTATGCTGCTGAAGATGAAGGCCGTAGGCGCACGAAAATCGGGCGGCCGAGCAGCCGCGAGTTGCGGACAGGTGGGGCGACCGCGGTGTTTTGACACCACTGAAGCCCTGGATGCGGCGCTGCAGGTTTTCTGGAAGAAAGGGTATGAAGGAGCTTCCCTTTCGGATTTGACCCGGGCGATGGGGATTGAACGTCCCAGCCTGTACGCAACATTCGGCAACAAGGAAGAGCTGTTTCGCAAAGTGCTGGATCGCTATGCGTGCACGATTTCGGAGTTTGCGACGGAGGCGCTGAACCAGCCGACGGCGCGCGCGGTGGTGGAGCGACTGCTGATGGGCAATGTTGACGCGATTGCCGATCCACATAGCCCGGCGGGATGTCTTTTGGTTTCGGCGGCACTTTCCGGTGGCGATGAGTCGGAGGCGATTCAGCGCGAACTCAAAGCGCGGCGACGGGCTGCTGAAACTGCGCTGCGCAAACGCTTACAGCAGGCGAGAGCGGAAGGCGACCTCCCCGCGGATGCGAATCCTGGCGATCTAGCGAGTTTCGTTTTTACTGTTGCGCACGGGATGGCCGTGCGCGCGAAAAGCGGAGCGACTCGGGCGGAATTGAGGCGCGTGGCGCAGACGGCTTTACGCGCCTGGCCCAAGTAAGAGCTCGCATCCCCCAGAATTTCTGGATCAACACCGAAGGCAAAACTTCTAACCCTGTGCAACCGCAAAGGCGGTTAAAGCAAGGTCCCTCGCTGCGCTCGGGATGACAACTAAAAAAACTAGAGACCGTGAACAGCGTGGGCGTTCTTGTCGTGATTACAGGTGACGGTTTGGCTGCGGAGCTTATCAGGATTTGTCTGGACGCATCATGTTGGCGGCCATTCTGCTGACCAAGCTGCGCGGCGCGAGCCGTTGGGATTCCTTCATCACATTATTCATGAAGCCGGAAATGATGTAGCTCTTGCCTGCCGCCATCGCTTCCAGACCCACGCGCGCTACTTTTTCGGCGGTTTCGGCTGAACGGAAAACGCGATCGGGCTGGTCGGCCACCTTTTGAAATTCGGTGTTGGTGGAGCCCGGGCAAAGGGCGCAGACGTTGACGCCGGAGGGGCGCAGTTCTTCGGCGATGCCTTCGGCGAAGAGCAGATCGAAGGCCTTGGTGGCAGCGTAGACCGAATTGAACGGCAGGGGCTGAAAAGCGGCGAGCGAGGCGACGATCATTACATCGCCGTGACGACGCGTGACCATGGCCGGCACGTAAAGTCGGGTGAGATGGACGACCGCTGAGCAATTCACCTGAATCATTTCCAACATTTTTTCGGCGGGGATTTCGTGGGCGTAGCCGAAGGCGCCGAAGCCAGCGTTGTTGATCAGGAATTCAATTTCGAGTTTTTTCGCGGTGGTGAAATTGTAGATCTGCTGCGGAGCTTCGGGCTGGGTGAGATCCGCGGGGCAGATTTCGATTTGGACATTGTGGGCGGACTTCAGGTCAGCGCCCATTTGTTGCAGGCGGTCGGTGCGGCGCGCGGTGAGGACCAGGTCGGCGCCGTTGGCGGCGAGGAGTTTGGCCAGTTCGAGGCCGATGCCGGCGCTGGCGCCGGTGATTAGCACCCATTTACCCTGCCATCTTGGTTTCCAGTCTGTTGACATGCAAGTCTCCCAATTGATCGTGTGAGCGTGCCAAGGCGAATCATATCAGGTGAGCGGTCATCCAAGCGTAAAGGCAAAGCTGCCGGGCTAAAGCCCGCTGCTACAGGTGGCGGTTCATCCATCGAGATGCGTTGGTGAGGTTGGTTGCCGAACCCTGCGAGAGCGAAATTCGGTGGATTAGGCTGGGCCCGTGCCTGGGCGGGTGCGGGGGAGGAAGACGTCGCGGAGGCGGAGGCCTTGTTCTTTCAGTTTGTCGAGGAGGCGGCGCGCCCAGACGTATTCGGCGGCGAGGACGCCGAGGCCGAGCATGATGGTGAGCCATCCTGGGCCGGGAGTGAGGATCATGATGGCGCCGATGGCGAGCAGGGTGAATCCGAAGAGGATTCTAAGGAAGCGTTTGGCCTGCTTTAGCGATTCGATCATGTGACGAGCCCGGTGCCTGCGCAAAAGCTGCTGTTTACTGCCTTTAGATGCAGCCCGAATTTATTCGGGGCAGGCGCGGAAAGAATAAGCACGTGAAATTCCATCTAGATGATGGCTTGATGAAAATCTGCCATGGTGGCTCGGCCGCGGCTCGCTTCGGTGAAGAGCAAAAACCAAGCCTGCCGGACTGAAGCCCGCCGCTACAGGTGGCGATTCATAAAATCGAGACGCGTCGGCTACGGCCTGCCCTGGGTCGCCTTAGAATTTGTAGACGATGCCAGCCGACAGCTTCGGGCTGAACTGGAACGTCTGGAAGTAGTGGCTGGCGACGCCGTCAATCGCGATACGGATAGCCATGTGCCGGTGATGGCCGTTTAGGTCAACTCCGCCACCGACGATGGCGCTGATCGCAGTCTGGCCGCCGTAGGGCGTTTGGGGAGTGATGTAGGTACCGCCGCCGAGGGCGTGGAGCCAGAGATCGATCCCTTTGGGCTTGATCCAGCGCACGCGGGGTCCCACGGCTCCGGTAACGAGCCAGGAATTCTGGCCGGGCTGGCTGCCGTAGGTGGCGAAGACTTCCGCGTCCAGGCCGATGCGATCGTGATACCAGTACACAAACGAACCGTTGACGCCGTTCATGCTGGATTCGACGCCCGGAACTTCATAGAAACGAAAGAAGGTGTAGCCGGCGTAGACGTCGTAGCTGTATTTCTCGAAGACGCCCTGGACTCCTTGCGGAATTGGCTCGGGGGCCGGCATCGCAGCGGGAGGCAGGGCTGGCGACGACGCAAATGGCTCTGCCAGCGAGACAGAATTTAGCGGTGAAACGGCGGCTACGGCGGGAGTTACGCCGAATGTGGGAGCCGCAAAAGACACCTGCGCGAAGTTGGTCTGCGCCGGGGTGGAGAATGCCGCGAACAGAATTGTGCCCAATAGAATTGCGCTAAGTTTCATCGCCTAGTTCCCCCCAGGACGAAGGAGTGCAGAGAGCTTCTACAACAAGTTTGGGCGATAGGCGAAGGGTGTGTCTACGGTTTTGATTCGAGGTGCGACTAGGAAAACACCTGTTCGCGAGGACAGGAACGGGGCAGGTGGGACAGCTGCGGTGAGGCGCAGAAAGCGTGTGGCTGAGGAAATCGAAGAGAGATCCTTCGTCGTTAAGCTCCTCATGGGTGACGGCTGGACGGGGGTCGGCGCTGCCGGTCGAACAGCAGGGCGGATCGTTAACCGCGGGCGGCATGACAAAAAAGTGGAAGGTTACCACAGAGAAATGCGGAGAAAGGCCGAAGGTCACGGAGTGAGCTGCAGGTATTTCGATTTGCGGAAGCGCTTCGCGCTTGAGCGATTTGGTGGTGGGCTGACTTGGTCGAAAGCGGCGGCAAGCCGCTGCACTCCAAAGGTTCTCCTCGAAGCCTAGGAGTCGGGCTGCCACGCTGGCGTGCGGAATGATTCATGGCGAGGGTCGATGGCGGTCAACGGCAGCGCGGTTCGCGATCCCGACGCGAAAGCTGGAGTTTGGCGGCGATGGCTCGCGTGAATCGCGCTTGACTCCGGATTAGGTTTTGCTATTCTTGGCTTGCTGCTTCACAGCAGCGCTTATCCAGAGTGGCAGAGGGGACAGGCCCTACGAAGCCACAGCAACCTGGCGCGGTCGCCAAGGTGCTAATTCCTGCCCGATGGGGAGAGATAAGATCCTCGATCGACCGGGTTCCCGGTCATTGAAGATTCAACTCCCAACTTAAGTCGAGCGAAGCTGCATCCGCATATGCGGAATGCGAGCTTATTAAGGAAGCGCACTCTATTGGTCGAACCTCATGCATTGGAGGCCGGCCGACGGAGAAGCTGACGCACAAGTGAAGCCAGAGGCTTCCTTGGGAGGATGCACATCTATATGCCGCAGGGTTCGTCGCAAAGTTTAGAACCAGCGCGAGGACGCGAGATCGCGGTGGTGAAAATCGGCGGGTCGATTCTGATCAACGCCGGGGCCTATCGCCGCGCGGCGATTTTCGTGCGCAGCATGTTGCGGGCGAATCCTGAAGAGCGATTCGTGGTCGTGGTGTCGGCGCAGGAAGGCGCGACCGATTCGCTGGAGCGCTCGGCCCGGAAAATTCATCGCGAACCTAATTCCGCGGCGCGAGATTTGTTGTGGTCCACCGGCGAGATTCGATCGGTGGCGTTGTTGACGCTGCATCTGGAAGCGCTGGGCGTTCACGCTGCGCCGTTAAACATTCACGAAGCCGGGCTGACCCTGCCGGAAACGGTGCGGGAGGCCGGACATATCCGTTTGAATGCCGGCAGACTCGCCGGAGTTCTGGCGGACTTCCCGGTGGCCGTGGTGCCCGGTTTTTTTGCGACGAACGCGGCGAGCCAAATCGTTTCGTTGGGACGCGGCGGATCGGATTTGACGGCGGTGCTGCTGGCCGAAGGCTTGCGGGCCTGTCGCTGCGAGCTGATCAAAGATGTTCCGGGATATTTCACCGCTGACCCGCATCAAGATTCGGCCGCTCGACATATTCCCTTCCTGAGTTTCGAACAGGCGATTTCAATGGCGGCGGAGGGCTGCAATCTGGTTCAGCGCCAAGCGATCGAAGCGGCGGCGCGTTGCGCCTTGCCGCTGGTGATTCGCAGCGTGCGACGGAATACGACGGTGAGCCGAATCGCGCAGGCGCTGGCGGGAGCCGATGCGGTGGAGCGAGAGCAAACCGCGGTGGGCGCGCGCCGTTAAGGGACTTTTGAGTTTTACCGGGCCGCGATTGAGATTTTTGGACGAGAATTTTTTACGACGAGGAGCAAGACCATGAAATTCGCAACCAAGACGATCCATGCAGGGCAGCCATCGGAGCCGGAAACGGGTTCGTTGATCGCTCCGATCTTTCAGACGTCGACCTACGAACAGGAGGGCCCGGGCGAGGATAAGGGATTCAATTATTCGCGCACGAATAATCCCACGCGGCAGCGGCTGGAAACTATTTTGGCCGAGTTGGAGGGCGTGGAATACGCGGCGGTGTTCGCTTCGGGACTCGCGGCGGAGAATGCCGTGCTGCAAGCGTATCTGCGGCCGGGCGACGAAATCGTGATTCCGAACGACGTGTACGGCGGGACCTACCGGATTTTGAACAAGGTGTACCAGCCGATTGGGGTGACGATCAAGCAGTTCGACGTTTCGAATCTGGAGGCGCTGGAAAAAGCGATTACCAGCAAGACCAAGCTGGTCTGGATCGAGACGCCGACGAATCCGCGTTTGCTGATTTACGACATTGTGGAAACGGTGCGGCTGGCGCACGCCAAGGGCGCGCTGGTGGTGGTGGATAACACGTTTGCGACGCCGTATTTTCAGCAGCCGTTTGAGCTGGGCGCGGACATCGTGGTGCACAGCGTGACGAAATATCTCGGCGGACACTCGGACACGATTCAGGGCGCGGCGATGGCCAAGGATCTGAAAGTTTTCGAGCCGATCAAATTTCTGCAGAACGCGACCGGAGCCGTGCCGTCGCCGTTTGATTGTTGGCTCACGTTGCGCGGGCTCAAAACCTTAGAATTGAGGATGGAGCGGCACGCCGAAAACGCAACCGCGATTGCAAATGCTCTGTACGGCCATCCGCTGGTGAAGCAGGTTTATTTTCCGGGTTTGCCGGATCACCCTGGGCACGCGATTGCGAAGAAGCAGATGACCGGATTTGGTGGGATGGTTTCGTTCGAGATCGACGGCACGGTGGCGGACGTGGTGTCGTTTGTAAAATCGCGGCGATATTTCACGCTGGCGGAAAGTTTGGGCGGAGTGAAATCTTTGCTGTGCCATCCGGCGACGATGACGCACGCGTCAATTCCGGCGGAAGCGCGGGCGGAGCTGGGGCTTTCGGATACGTTGATTCGATTGTCGCCGGGATGCGAGAATGCGAAGGATCTGGTGGAAGATTTGCTGGAAGGGCTTGCGCAACTGGAAATCGAACGGAAATCAACGAAGGCGGTGGCGGTCAGTGCCCAGTAAAATTGAAGAATCGGCCGCGGTGGCGGTCGAAAAACCTAACGTGCCTTTGAAAGCCAAAATCGAAGTAGGAATTCTGGGCGCGACGGGCACCGTCGGGCAGCAATTCATTGCGCTGCTCGATGGGCATCCGTGGTTCCGGACCACTTGGCTGGCGGCGAGTGAACGGTCCGCGGGCAAGCGTTACGGAGATTTGGCCTGGCGTTTGCCGTCGGTGACGCCGGCTGAGGCTGCGGGTTTGTCGGTGGACGAGCTGCGCCCGGGGATTGGGCCGAAGCTGGTATTTTCGGCGTTGGATTCATCGATTGCCGGGCAGGCCGAGGCGGATTTTGCGGCCGCCGGGCACATCGTGCTGAGTAATTCGCGAAATCATCGAATGGATCCGCTGGTGCCGCTGCTGATTCCGGAAATTAATCCGGACCATTTGGGTTTGCTGCCGGCGCAGCGACAAAAAGAAAACCGGAAAGGCGCAATTGTTACGAATCCAAATTGCTCGACGATGTTCTTGTCGATCGCGCTGGCGGCGTTGCGGAAATTTCAGCCGAAGCGCGTGCTGGTGACGACTTTGCAGGCGCTTTCAGGCGCGGGATATCCGGGCGTGGCGTCGCTGGATGCGACCGCGAACGTGATTCCCTTCATCGACGGCGAAGAAGAAAAAATCGAATCGGAAACGCGGAAGATTCTGGGACAGTTGCATGGGAACGGCGTGGCGCCGCATCCTATGACGCTAAGCGCGACGACGACGCGGGTGCCGGTGGTGAACGGGCATACCGAAGCGATTTCGGTAGAATTCGAGAAGCCGGTGACGCGCGACGAAGTTCTGGCGGCGTTCAAGAATTTCAGCGGAGAACCGCAGGAATTGAAGCTGCCGAGCGCGCCGCCGCAACCGATTATTTATCTGGAGGGGGTCAACCGGCCGCAGCCCCGGCTGGATGTGGAGCGCGACGGCGGGATGGTGGTGCACGTCGGGAGACTGCGCGTCTGCCCAGTGCTCGGATACAAATTTGTGATTCTGGGGCACAACACGATTCGCGGGGCGGCGGGCGCGGCGATTCTGAATGCGGAATTGATGGCAGCGAAAAATCTGCTGGCCTGAAAGTTCTTTGGGTTGGGGATGAGGCGGCGACTCAGGTCACTGAGCGCGGTGTACGGTTTCCTTAGCCATGTTGCCCAGTATTCGATTGAAACGCTCCAGTTGTTCCTCCCGCTTCTGCAGGATTTCCGCGGCGCCATCGATCGATCCTAGCCTTCCGAGGATTTCAAGTTGCAGGGCGGAGGCGTGCGCGTCTTTGGTTGAAAAATTTCCCACCGAGCCTTTCAGTGTATGCGCGGAGTGTTCGAGACCCTTCGCGTTTCCGCTGTTGATGGCTTCGCGAATGTCGCCCAGATATTTTGGACATTCGTCGAGGAACATCCCGGCCAGTTCGCGAACCAGTTCGACATCACCGTCGAAACGCGCCAGGATTTCGGCTTCGGCAATTCCCGGCCCGGCGGTGTCCGTTACATCTGGATTCGGGGCGCCCTGGATTTTGGTGGCCGGGGCGGCAATGACGCGCGAGCCCGACGGAAATTGGTCGACGACGGACTGGATCACTCTTTCGAGCTCGGCGGAATTGATGGGCTTGGAAACGTAGCCGTCCATGCCCCCGGCTAAGTAACGTTCGCGATCGCCTTTCATGGCGTGGCGGTCATGGCCACGATGGGAATGTGCACGGGCGTGACGAGTTCGGGCGATGATTCCGACGCGAGCGACTGTTCTTTTTCTTTCGCGCGGATGTAAGCGGTGGCTTGCAGGCCGTCCATCAGCGGCATCGGAATGTCCATGAGGATCACGTCGAACTGGCTGGCCTGGTTGGCCTCCCAGAGGGTGGCGCCTTCTTTGCCGTTATTGGCCAGAGTGACGGAGTGGCCAAATTTCTGTAGGAGTTTTTGGGCCAGCACGCGGTTCACGAGATTGTCTTCGGTGAGGAGGATATTCAGCTTCCGCGAAGTTTCGAGTGGGTTCTGGAGGTTGGTCATCGATTGGATGTCCTCGGGCGAAGTGGCGTGTTCGGCGGCGCGCGCGACGCGAAAATAAGAATCGCGATGGCGTGACGCCGCGGCAAACGTCCGCGACCTCTTTGAACAACTGGATTCGTTGTGGGTTATTTCGCCCAGGACAGCGAGCGCCCGGAACAACGGGAAGGGGGTGTAACACGATGATGGTAGACGCAATCGAAAAGCGGGTCAACGCGCGGTTGCTGTGATGGATAACAGATGCGCAAGCCCCGGCGGAAATCGAGCGCATTTTGTTTTTGCTCAGCGATTCTTGCCGAGAGCAATTCGAGTGAAGTACGATGGACGCGCGGTTCTGGAGGATTCATGCGGATGCGTGTGACCATTTTGAGTTTGCTGATGCTGGTAGTGGCTGGTTCTTTGGGGTCGCCGAGGGCGATGGCGCAGACGGCGAAGGCGGGCCAGGACACGGTACTCAAGGCCGCCGAAATTACGCCGGCGCTTTTTCCCGATAAGGTTTTCTTCCGCGGTAAAACGGCGGCGGCGCAGCTGCGCAACGCAGGCGGCGTGAAATTCGCGGACGGCATGTATTTCCTGGCGGCGCTGGTCGATAATTCCGGGTACTCGACGGCAATCAAGGAAAAATATCAGGCGTACATTCTGAGCGAGGTCGCGCTGGAGATTGGCGGGACCAAGCTGCCGGCGGGTGCGTACGGGATTGGCTGGCTGAAGGATGGAAAGTTCGTGGTGATGGACCTGGGCGCGCACGACATATTCAGCATCGACTCACGACATGACGACGGCATGCGGCACGCGGTGCCGCTGCAGGTGGTGGCCGGCGCTACGCCGGGGAGTTATGTGCTGTACAGCGGGCGCGAATGCGTCGACGTGAAGCGCGCGAATTAATTGCGGAAACGGCTGAGTAGGCAACAGCACGGTAGATTGATTCTGAGATCCCGGTCAGGCCCGATTCGCGGCAAGCGAATGGGTCTGGCTGGGATTTTTGCGTTTTGGCGCTGGCCCCGCGGAAGCGGGACGGTGTTGGTTCTGCTGCTGGTGGCCAGCGCATTTGCCGGGAGCGCGCTGGCGCAAGCGCCGGCGAATTCGGCGGAAAAAACTGTACCTCAAGAAACGCCAGGCCGGACCGCGGTGGCGGCCAAGCCGCTGGCGAATTTCACGGATATCGCTAAAAAAGCCGGGCTGAACATGCAGAACGTTTTTGGCGGGGTCGACACCAAGAAATTCATCATCGAAACGACTGGCACGGGCGTGGCGATTTTTGACTATGACAACGACGGGTGGCCGGATATTTTTCTGGTCAACGGCTCGACGCTGGAAGGATTTCCGCCGGGAAAGGCGCCGACCAATCATCTGTACCACAACAATCATGACGGCACGTTCACCGACGTGACGGTGGCGGCTGGGCTCGCGGCGAGCGGTTGGGGCCAGGGCGTGTGCGTGGGCGATTACGACAACGACGGCTGGGAAGATTTGTACGTGACGTACTACGGTAAGAACCGGCTGTACCACAACGATCACGGAAAATTTACGGAGGTCGGCGCCGCGGCGGGCGTGGCCGGAACCGGCAAGGCGTGGGGCACGGGCTGCGCGTTCATCGATTACAACCGCGACGGAAAACTCGACCTGATGGTGGCGAACTACGTGGATTTCAAACCGGCCACGGCGCAGGCGCCGGGTTCGGGATCGAATTGCATGTGGAAAGGCACGCCGGTGATGTGCGGGCCGCGGGGCCTGGAAGGCGCGGAAAATATTTTGTACCAGAATCTGGGCGGTGGGAAATTCCGGGACGTCAGCAAGGCCGCGCATATCGACCGAACCAACGGAAAATTCTGCTTCAGCGTGGCCACACTCGACTATGACGACGACGGCTGGCCGGATATGTTCGTGGCCTGCGACAGCCAGCCGAGCATTCTGTATCACAACAATCGCGACGGCACGTTTACCGACGAAGCGCTGACCGCGGGCGTCGCGTTTAACGAAGATGGGCGCGAGCAGGCCGGCATGGGCGCGACGGTGGGCGATTACAACGGTGACGGGCGGCCGGATATTTTCAAAACGAATTTTTCGGAGGATACGCCGACGCTGTATCGCAACGACGGCGACGGGCAATTCACCGACGTGACCCGTGGCGCCGGCTTGGGCAAGCACATGCAGTATCTCGGTTGGGGTACGATGTTTTTCGATTTCGACAATGGCGGCTGGCCGGACCTGGTGATGGTCAACGGGCACGTTTATCCCGAAGTGGATAGATTTCATCTGGGCAGCGACTACAACGAATCGCGGCTGCTGTATCACAACAATGGAGACGCAACGTTCACCGATGTGACGGCGGAGGCCGGTCCGGGGATCACTACGCCGGCGGCATCGCGCGGCATGGCCGTGGGCGATTTGTGGAACGATGGGCAAATCGCGATCGTGACCAACAACATGAACCAGACGCCGAGCCTGCTGGTGAATTCGGTGCGCTCACCGAATCACTGGATCGCACTGCGGCTGATCGGCACGAAATCAAATCGCGACGGCATCGGGGCGAAGATCACGGTGCATGCGGGCGACCGCGATCACGTCGACGAAGTCCGCAGCGGGTCGAGCTACATTTCGCAGAACGATCTGCGGGTGCATTTTGGTTTGGGCGCGGCGACGCACATCGACTATGTCGAAGTGCGCTGGCCGAGCGGACTGGTGGAGCGCTTCGAAAATGTTCCGGTCGATGGAATTCGCGCCCTCACCGAAGGCTCGGGCGAGCCGCGGCCCGCGACAATAATCAAGTAAAGTGGTTGTTCCGTAACGACCCATCAGCAATCCGCTGGGGTTGGTATCTTTCGCCCGAAATGTACCGCAACGACACAACTGCCCCGAAGAACAGGCAGACTGACCTCTACCCCAAACCCGAAAATGGAGGGGTGAGGGGCACATTAATGGCCGACAAAATTGTTTTGAAAATCTTCGCCAGCGCCACAAATCCGGGCGAAGTAGGTCGCCGCAAGGCGATCGTGGCGCAGGCGGCAAAGTCGTTTGGCGCCCTACGGGTCGACACCAAGGAAGACTTTTCCAGCCTGACGCTGTTGGTGGCGTTTGACGACCGCGAGAAAGCCACCGCTTTCCAGGAAGACTGCAACAAGCAGCCGCTGTTGCGAGTGCTGGAAGGCGTACCGAACGGCGCGCGCCGCTTCAACTAGATAGTTTGGGCTCCGGCGGGACTGCTACGCCGATGCCGACATGGTCTCGTCGGCACTGGGACCGTAGAGACCCGGTACCGGCACACCGAGCAGCCGCAAATACACAGTGAGTTGGCCGCGATGGTGAATCAGGTGGTTCATGACCATTCCCCGCAACACGGCCACGCGGGGCATGGTGAAGATTTCCTGGCCGCCCGCTAGCAGCTTCCAATTTTTCAGAATGTCGGCATCGCTGACTTTCGCCAAAGCGGCGCGAGCTTCGCTGGATTCCTTATCGAATACGGCGAGTGCCTGGGCGCGATTTTCGACCTTAGGCGGCTCGTAGGCGGGCTTCCCTACCGGCGCGTAGTCCAGCTCGTCGCTGGTGAGGGTCATGGTGGTCCAGCCCGGAAGGGTGGCGATGTGCAGCGCGTACCAGCCGAGCGTGCCGGACTTCTCGTGCGGTTTCCAAGTCCACTTGTCGTCTCGAACGCCTTCGAGGACCTTGCGGGTGCTCTGCATTTCCTGATCGAATTCAGGCAGCAATGATTGGCCGATGGTCATAGTCGTTCTCCTCTTCCGTCAAAGTAATTGCCGATTCGCAGCCGCATCTTAGGCGAACAAAAAGCGAAGTGTCAAGAGCTTTCTTTTGCTCGTGAGCCCGCGCTGACGCCATGATTACGCGCTCGTTCAGACGGGCCGGAATGGAAAAGCGCTCCAATGAAATTACCAAGAAGGACAGAGGCGGACCGCCGAGAGACGGTGATTCGTTGGGGACCAAAAATTATGGCGGAGAGAGTGGGATTCGAACCCACGGTAGGATTTCTCCTACACACGCTTTCCAAGCGTGCTCCTTAAACCGCTCGGACATCTCTCCGCCGTTTCGCTGGTGTGTGGAGCTTCAGAAGCCTAACAAATTGAGGATGCGGCGGCAATCCTTGGGGCGGACCAGAATTGCGTGGCGCGGCGATGAGAGTGCGTGGGCCAGCGTGGATTAACAAATCGGCGGGGTCTCTGCTACAATTTTGTTCCCATTCCGGGGTGGTGCAATTGGTAGCACATGGGCCTTTGGAGCCTAGAATCCTGGTTCGAGTCCAGGCCCCGGAGCCATCTTCGTTTTTTTCGCAGAGTTGAGCGGAAGTCCCGCGTTCTTCGCAGATTCGAAAGGCGCACGGAACGACCTAAGGCAAATCCCGACCCCTTCACAAATCCAAGGGCGGGCCCCCTTGAAAATCAAGACACGCGGCGGCAGGTTAAGCCGGACGTCACATGCCGCAGTGGTACGCTTGCGCCATGGTGAATCGACAAACAGAACTGGCAAGCGACGACACCGCTCGACGAGATTCCGATGCGGATATGATTTCCCGCCAGAGTAATGTGCTGCTGCCCCTCGACACAGCACGTGTTTTACGGACGGCTCATTCGCGGCGACCGGCCACTCAGCGGTGTCCAGCGAATCGGGTTCGTGCTGGTAGGATTGCTATTTTGCGGGTCGGCAATATTTATCCTGTCGGGAGCGTTCCCTCAATTGTTCGGCATCATGGGCCTGACCGCCGGTCCAATGGCCGACAAAACCGTCGCGCTGGCCTACCTTCCGGTTGCCGCGCTTTTTCTTTTCTCGGGACTTACGGTAATCGTCCGGGCGATCACCTCCAAGGGACGAAAAACCTAGCGAACGAAATGCCGACCGAGCGTTCTTTCTTTGGCATGCCGCTGTAATCGAGGTTCTCTTGGCCGATGAATCTGGCTGACGCAAAACCGGACTTGAAAAGCTCCTAGGCGCGGAATAGCACAAAAGCGATGCTGCCGCTTGCGCGGATGGCGCGTGGGCTTTAGTCTTAGCGGCGGCATGCCACTCTTTACTCTCTCGCGTTTGGTACATTTCTATCCCCGCGGATTCGTATTGCCATTTCATGCGGCTGATCTGGCGCATTGGTCTGTTTCTTCCTTGGCGGCCTGGTGGATGGCTGGGCCGGGAGAGCTGACGCCGGATTTTTTGATTCTGGGCGTGATGTGGTACATCGTCTTTCTTTTTTCGACGACCTGCCATGAAGGGGCGCACTCGCTGATCGCGAAGCTGGGCGGGGATTCGACGGCGTTTCACGGCGGGCAGGTGACGCTGAATCCGCTGCCGCACATCAAGCGCGAACCGTTTGGATTGGTAGTGGTGCCGATTCTTTCTTATTTTGTCGCGCACTGGATGATCGGGTGGGCCAGCGCACCGTACGATCCGGCGTGGCAACAACGGTATCCGCGGCGGGCGGCGTGGATGGCGCTGGGCGGTCCGGCGGCGAATTTCACTTTGGTGCTGCTCTCGGCCGTTGCGATTCGAGCCGGGATATTTTTCCATGTGTTCGCCATGCCCGATTCTGTGAGTTTCACCCAGGTGGTTCAACCGGTTGGGCCGGGACTGGCGGGATTTGCGGCGACTTTTTTGAGCATTGTCTTCGTTTTGAACTTGCTGCTGGGGACGTTCAATTTGCTGCCGGTGCCGCCGCTGGATGGAAATACCGGGATCACGATTTTCATGAATGGAGAATCGGCGCTGCGATTCTTGAACTGGTCGCGGTCGCAAGGGTTCGGGATGATCGGGCTGCTGCTGGCCTGGTATGTGTACGACAAGATGTTCCCTTATATATTCCGGTTTGCGCTGGCGGGGCTGTATCCGGGATCGCACTGGGGCTAGGCGGCGAAAACCCGCCGCCGCATCGCCAAAACTTCTGTTTCACCTCCGCACGTTTTTTCGCTCACGGAACACCCCCACGCTGATCGGGCTTTCTGGAATGGAGTAAGTCTTGTGGACTGAGTAACGGATCGCCCGGTTATTTGGCCACTCCGCTGCATTTCCACTTCGTAGGAGACGAACATGAATCGAACGATGGCGGATGCGCGCGAGTATGAATCGAACGGATACCGGGTGGAAGTGTCGGGCTGGGACGCGGAGGAGCGGTTCTTTGTGGAGAAATCGACGCTGGTCTGGAGTGAGAAGACCGGTAAGAGGGTGGCGTTGCAAGCCGTGGTCCAGGCGGGGAGCGTGCTGTTTGTGCGGTTGACCCAGCCGATGGGTGGCGGCAGCGGCTTTCCGGTTCCTTACCGGGCAGGGGAATGTGAGCTGAACCGCGGAGCTGCGGGCGGAGTGCTGACGTTGGAGCAGCTGCAGCCGCGGATGGCGTTGCGGGAGAGGCCGAGCAGTTTATTTTCGCCGGAGCCGCACGCGGCATAGGTTCGATTTGGGAATTTGCGGTGCCGTAACGAAACGGTGTGCGTGAGTTGGAGTTTTGTTTTGCTGCACGGGCCGGCGAGTTCTCCCGCTTCAACTATTCCTCGATAGCTGGTAAGCCCAGCGCTGATTAGGTGTTGGGACCTGCGTGGCTAAATTTCAATTTTCGGCGACGTCCGAAATGAATCATGGCCCGTGCCGTGCCTTAACTGTGGTTACCTATGCCAGCCATTCAAGAACGACCCAAAATCGATGAACTGCGCAGTGCTTTGCCGATCTGTGTTTTGGATGATGAAGCAGTTCACGTCGAGCTTGCCACTACCTATCTGAAGCAAGCGGGATTCCCGGCACACGGAAGGACCAGTCCAGCGGAGGCCCTGGAGAAGGTGCGGGGGGCGAATGCCGAGTGGTGATCGCCGATTTCAAGATGCCGGGCATGGACGGGATGATCCCGGAATGTACGTGATCCTGGTGACCGGATTTTATTCGGTGGATTCGGCGATTGAGGCGATCAAGCATGGGGCCTCGGACTATTTGTGCAAGCCGCTCGATTATCCGCGGCTGCTGAAGGCGCTGGACGATATCGCCGAGTCGTTTACCAAGAGCTTGCACGTGCGGGATCTGGAAGCCGAGCTGCTGGACACGCTGCAGTTTCACGGAATCGTGGGGCGCAGCGCGGCGATGCTGGAAGTTTTCGATCTGGCCAAGAAAATTTCGCGGCACTACACCAATGTGCTGATTAGCGGGCCAACGGGTTGCGGTAAAGAATTGGTGGCGCACGCGCTACGCCAGATGAGTCCGGTGGCGCAGGCGCGATTCGCGGTGTGCAACTGGAATGGGAAAGGCTGGAACGTAACCGCGGCGAAGCTGCAGCGGGATGATCCGTGGACGGGCGGAGTGCTGAAAGCCGAAGAGTAGCGAGCCGGAATTTATATCTACTGGGCGGGATTAGCGCGGGCTAAAAATGCGCCGCAGCGATTGGTTTCGCTGCGGCGCATTTTTCGTTAGTTTTTCGGACTGCTAAATCTCGTGCCTGCTGTCGAGCCTAATGTCCGCCCGTCGTGGTGTTGTATGCGGCGTTGTGCAGCAACGAACTCGGAAGTGTCACGGTGGAATCGGTGCGAACCACCATACCGGTCTGGGCCGGCAGTTCGACGTCCTTGCCTTTCTTAGCCACGATGTAGACGGACGTTCCGACCAGTCCGATGACCGTGCCGCGCGCCACGTTGCTGAAAATCAGCCCCGCCAAGGCGCCGGCTCCGGTGCCCAGGCCACCGGTGATGATGTCGGATTTCAGATCGCGCTTTTCTTCCACCACTACACCTTCAGTGGTTTTCAGGTCCTTGCGCTTTTTACCCGAATCCATGTCGCCGGTATAAAAGGACAGAATACTCATCTGCACCGGGAAGATGCGGCTTTCGACTTCAATGGAATTGAAGACCAGATTGATCGAAGCGCCGCCGCGAATCATGCCGAACCACTTCGGCCGGGTGACGCCGGTTACCGTACCGTGAATTTTGGCGCCGGCCGGAATCAGCAATTGATTGCCGATGAAAACCGGCTCGGCCACGATAGCGGTGAACGGGTCGCCGTCGTGCGCGACGCTGGTGGTGAGGCCGTTGATCAGAGTGAGATGAACCTGGGTGCCGGGTTGGACGGTGGATTGGGCGTGCACCGCCGGGGTAAGCCACAACAGTACGAACAATAATGCGCCAGCCGATACAAATTTTTTCATAACTCCTCCGTTAGACCTTTGCGGGAACTTGGATTTTTCCCGCAAAGGGCGGCTCGAGGCATAGCTCGGGCCTTCCCGTGTCGTGGGTGTCCGCTGGCGCGCGGTAGGTGCGGAGGATGCACCGGGGACTACGATACTCCGGGGTGGAAGGCGGTTGGCGAGAAATGGGGAGGGATGTTCCAAAGGACAACCGGTGTTTCGGGTAGGCGGTGGTGGATTTGGGCGCGGGCGGCTTCAAAGATTTACCACAGAAGACCCAGAAAAAAAACGAGGGCACGGAGATTTCACCTGAAGGTTGCGGCGAGCAGGTCCACCAGCGTATTGATATTGCGCTGATCGAGATCGCGCAGCGTGGCGTACTCGCTGATTTCGATGAGGCGAATGCGTGGATCTTTTAACAGGACTGCGAGCAGTTCCCTGCCTTCGGCGAGCGTCAGGCCTTGATCGTGCGGGAAATAGGCCGCGGAGAATTCCTGTTTCTGAAAAACGTCGATATCGAGATGGACCAGGATGGACGCGGACGGCGTGATGCCGTCCAATATCTCGCGCGCGGATTCCCGGGGACCCGAGCGGCGGATGGCGCCTAGGGAGACCGAGGGAATTTGGATGCGTTCCGACCGGGAGGGATTGCTCCAGCCGACGACGGTGAGCTGATCGGGACGGAGCGGCGGACCGATACAAAAGGGAGATTCTCGAGTGAGCAGCCAAACGGCGCAGGAGGCGGCGCTGTGACTGACCTCGGCAACCGGGATAGCGTCATCGAAATCACCATCGATATAAAGAATGTGCAAATCCGAGGCGTGCTCGCGCTGTAACGCTTCGGCGGTGCCAACTACGACGCTGCAATCGCAGCCAATCAACAGCGGTATTTGGCCGGGCTGTTGCAGGATCGGCGTGACGCGATCGCGCACGCATTCCCAGGCGATGCGCGGACCCGGCCAGCTGCGGATCGGAGGCACCGCATGGTGCGGAAGATAACTGGGTATGGCGACGTCGCCCTCGTCGACGACCCGGCAACCTGCCGATTGCAGGCGCGCGACGAGTTTGGCGTCGCGATAGGCCTGCGCGTCATTTTCGGTGCCAGGATAAAGCGAGCCGCTGCGGAGCGGAACGCCGAGCACGCGGTAGGTTCGCTCGGCAGTGCCGGAGCCTTCGATACCGCTAAGGAAATGTCTTCGACCCGGAAGGGCGACACTCAATGCCGCTCCGGCCGCAGTTTTTAGGAAATTTCTTCTCCGCATTTTCCGCCTCGCCGAATCCCCGCCGCACTTCTGGTTATTAATTACTGTTCTGTTTCAAATGTTGACTGATACTATCCCCGAATTCGAAGGAGAGTGAGCGTGGAAATCTTGAAGATTGGGCAAGGCAAACGGCGAGTCCCCCGATGGTAAGCCGTTCCGTCGGTGCATCGCCGGTGGCGGCTGGCGGAGTTGAACCGGGCTATCCCACGGCGCGGTGGGCCTGGTACACCGTGATCGTGTTGCTGTGCGCCTACATTTTTTCGTTTATCGACCGGCAGATTCTGAATCTGCTGGTGGCTCCGGTACGCCGCGATCTGGCGATCAGCGACACGCAGATGAGCCTGCTGATCGGCTTTAGTTTTGCGATTTTCTATTCGGTGCTGGGGCTGCCCTTTGGGCGTTTGGCGGATTGGGTGAGCCGGCCGCGGTTGATTATCGCCGGCATGCTGACCTGGAGCCTGATGACCGGCGGATGTGGACTGGTCAGTTCCTATGTGCCGCTCTTTTTGCTACGCATGGGCGTGGGCATTGGCGAAGCGACCCTGACTCCGGCGGCGTACTCGATGATTTCGGATTCGTTCCCGCCGGCGAAACGTTCGGTGGCCTTCAGCGTGTATACCATGGCGACCTACGTGGGCGGAGGCTTCGCATTTCTGTTTGGTGGGTTGCTGTTGCGCTCGTTCGGAACCCGGGAAGCGTTTCAACTGCCAGGGCTGGGTGCAGTCCGAGCCTGGCAAACACTTTTTCTAATACTGGGAGCTTCGGGAATTGTGTTTGTTCTGGTGCTGCTGACCCTGCGGGATCCATCGCGCAAAGGCGCGCGAGTCTTAGAGCAAGGCGCGGGAAAGGGCAAGATCGAACGGCTGCCGCTGGGCGTGATTTGGAAATATTTCAGGGAAAACTGCACGACGCTGGCTTCATTGATTGTCGGGATGGCTTTGGTGGCGTTGGGAGCTTACGGGACTTCGGCGTGGGCCATTACGTTTCTGGTGCGGAATCACCACCTGGCCGCGTCGCAGGCCGGAATTATTTTTGGCGGAGCGCAGATCGTGAGCGGTTCGCTGGGGATGATCACCGCGGGAAAATTGGTTTCGTGGCTGATGCAACGGGGATACCGGGACGCGTACATGCGGGTGGCGCTGATGTCGTGCGTTGGTTGGGTGGTGCCGGGAATTTTGTATCCGCTGGTGGCGAATACCACGGCGGTGGTGGTTTTGCTTTACATTGGAACATTTTTTCTGTGCATGCCGACGTGCCTGATCCCGGCGGCAATTCTGGAGACGGTGCCGAATGCCATGCGTGGGCAGGCGACGGCGGTGTATCTGCTGATCGTAAATCTGATTGGCTTGGGCCTGGGACCAACGGCGATCGCGCTGGTTACCGATCGCGTGTTCGGGTATGACGCGGCGGTGCGTTACTCGCTGCTGATCGTGCCGCTGGCGGCCTGCCTGTTGGCCGCTCTACTGTTCTTCATAGGCCTGCGATCGTATGGCGCAAGTCTGGGACGCCTCGAAGTCTGGCTGCAGGAAAACGTGTGA